>ERZ1643246.530-NODE-530-length-48819-cov-8.759126_pt1 | contig 48819 bp, 66 predicted proteins | sample MGYA00579265_ERZ1643246 | MGnify/ENA primary metagenome ERZ1643246 (study PRJEB29033, sample SAMEA4952261) | chicken gut metagenome | biome: Broiler Chicken; feature: Gastrointestinal Tract; material: Caecum | place: Ireland | collected 2018 | study: Broiler... | reverse complement strand
AAAATCCCACATCCCTAAACCCTGCAAGTCAAAAGCCGGAGGCGCCCGCCTCCGGTTTTTGACATTTTGATGCCGCCCCACACCGCAGATGAAACGTTAAAAAGAAAAGCACCCGGAAACAGCGTTTCCAGGTGCTTTTTGCTGGTGGCCCTTACTGAACATTAAACGAACTTTTCCTTGCGTTATATCTTCTGATGATTCGTCGATTTTTTTGACGGGAAGATCAATGCTGTTGCGGTCGCCGGTAAAAGAGAACACAATCTTTAGATGATCGTCATAGAGATAGACGGCCCGAAGGAAAACGTCGAACAGCTTGGCTTGAAACTTTTTGCTTTTTATATCGCCATCCCGAAACATGGTCAGGCCGGCCACCAGGTCTTCGCGGCTGATAGGAACAATGTCTGCTTCTGCTGCGGCGATTTTGCCGCGAAGCTGGTTCTGCTGATCCTCCAGCTCAAGCAGGCGGGAGCGGGTGGTTTCGGTCAGGATACCGGCCTCGATGGCTTTCATGATGTTCTTGATACCGATCTGCACATCGGCCAGCTCATTGCGCAGGATGCCGATCTCGCTGTTTTCGAGTTTCCGCCGATTGTATTCCAGGGTCTTGTCTGCAATGATCTCTATGATATCATCCTGGAGACAGTAGTCACGGATGGAACGGGCCACCACTTCCTCGATCCAGTCCCGGCGAACATTTTCCTTCGTGCAAGTGTGGCTGACCCTGCGCTTCTGGCATATATAGTAAAAGTGCGAGGCGCCGGTTTTACTGGTGCCGGAAACGCCGGTCATTGGACTTTTACAAATCCCACAGTACAGTTTACCGGTCAGAAGATAATCGTCCGCGCCTTGGCGGTGACGTCCATGAAACTTATTCATCTTTATAGCCTCCTGCGCACGGAAAAATAAATCGTCGCTTACAATACGCGGGATTCCGCCCTCGATGCGGATATCCCCGTAGACATAGATGCCGCGATACCTTTCGTTGGAAAGAATGGGGTAGAAGCTGTTGCGGTTCCATGGGCCGCCAGTCCTTGTTTTCAGGCCCCGCGCATTCAAATCCCGGATGATATTTGCATAGGAATCGCCAGAGGCCACACGGCTGAAAATCTCACGGACAACCTCGTCTTTGGGGGAGTCGATTTCATAGTGCAGATCGGGCGCCGCCTTATAGCCGTAGGGCAGGGAGCCGGTAACTTTGGCCTGCATGGCGTTGTCCTGCAAACCGCGCTTGATGTCCTCGGCCATGTTCTCGCTGTAGAACTGGTTGACGTTCATCATAGAACGTAGGGCAAACCGCCCGGCGGCGGTATCGTCAAAGTCCTCTGCGGCATAGAGTACCCGGATGCCGAGCTCATTGAACTTGGCCTCGTTCATCATGGCCTGCAACATATTGCGGCCAATCCGGTTCGACTTCCAGGCGATCACGAACTGGAAGCGGCCCTTCTCGGCGTCCCGCATCATTTTCTGGAAGGCTGGCCGCCGGTCGGTTTTGCCGCTGATGGCCCGGTCGGCATAGGTGTCTATGATGGTAAGCCCCATCTCGGAGGCGTGCTGCATGCACTCGGCCACCTGCTGCTCAATGCTGGCATCTTTTTGCGCATGGCTACTATACCGGGCATAGATAACACCAAAGGTCGGGCCGGTGCTGCGTTTGGACTTTTTGGTGGACATAGGCGTCACCTCCATGCTATAATAAATGTGGTAGCCCCACCCAAGGGGAATGAAAAAAGCGGTATGCCTCTACCGGAAGTGAGGCGCTGGCCCCGGTGGTCGTTGCAAAGAACGCAACAACCATCGGGGGTTTCTTTTTATGCACGAGCTAAGGATTACAATGCCCGCACGATCTATATCCATCTGCAATAATTGAATCTCTGGAAGCGCTGGATGTAGAATAGTTTTGCGGAGCAATCCTTTTAACATCACGGCAAGTGGGGCGATGAAATACCATCGTACTGGTGTTCAATACATACGATGCAGAGGTCTGCTGCTGGCTCTCGTTGTTATAGCGATTGAAGTTGTCACCGTTACCGGCATTGCCACCTGTACCACCGTTGCCACTGCCGCTCAGATTCAGATAAGGAATTTCAGCAGTCTCCAATTCGACCCCGCACATTGTGCAGTAATGGGCTTTTAGGCCTGCTTCTTTTGACGTTGCTTTGCGTATGATCTGCCATTCTCCGGCTTCGTGATCTCTTAACGGAATAGACCGAGTGCAGACGGAGCCACATTGCAAACAGGTGTTTTGCTCCTGCCCTTCGGATTGACACGTTGCCTCTTCGACTACTACCCACGTAGAGTAGAAAAATTGATGTTGAACATCACCTTCGGTCTCGCCGCAGACCGTGCACGTTTTGGGCGAGTAGCAAGTTGCATCCACCCATTTGTGCCCGTTCGGAAGAGAAAAGAACTTTTCGTGCCCGCAAACAGAACATCTTTCAGGTTCAGTACAAGTAGCTGGCAAATAAGTATGAGACTTAGATATTCCCACCTCTGCACCACAGACACGACAAACGGCAGGCCTCTGGCAAGTCGCCTCAATTAAGTCGTGCTCAAGAGGCTCCCCCTTGGTAGCGCCACAATCAACACAAGTTTGAGGAGCTGAACAAGTTGCCTCCTGCCAATGGTGAACGGGATGAGATATAAAAGAAGCACAACTCTGGAAAACTGAAATCACGATACCAATACAAACGAGAATGCCTAAACATCCACCGCAACCGGAGCTTTCTTTTTGATTGTTGGACATGATATACCGCCATTTAGTGGGTTGAAATATGATAGAAATAAAGAAACACGAGAATAAAACTAAATAAAATAATGAAAAAATGGGAAAGGCAGACCGCCAGGGCCGCCACTCCCGAATGATGTTCCCTGTCAATACAGGGAACATCATGATTTCTACCCAGCAAAACCGAAACCGGAGTCAGCCGATTCGGTGACTGTGGGAGGCGTGATATTCACTATCTATAATGCGCAATACAAAATGAAGAGGTGTGGAGAGGCAAACGAGCGGTTGGGCGGCAGATACACGCCGCTGGAAGCGTATGCTACAACGCTTGCCGAGGTGCTGGCCCTGGCGGAAACGCCGGGGCCTTTTCTTTTTGCCCCCCTGGCAAGTGCCGCGTACAGAAAAGGCCCGTCGGTGAACCCGGCGGGCTTTTTTCATGTCAGAGGGACATAGCAGCTCAGCCCGTGTGCTTTGCGCCAGCGTCCCCAGCGGTAGCTGACGATGCGGCCTCCGCTTTTCTTTGACGCAAGAAGTCTTGCTTCAATGCCTCTGCCTCTGCCTCGTCAGGATCAACGGCGTTGGCAAAGTGCGCCTTGAAGTGATCCATCACCGCCCGGCGGATGCTGGGGTCCAGCTCAAAGTAGACCTTGACGATCTCCAGCTCCAGCTCAGTGGCGCCGTGCTCTTTGGCCCAGCGGTCCAGGCTGAACGCCTCGCTCTCATTATAGATAGGACCTTCGCCACCCTCGCCGGTGCGCAACCAGTTTTCATCAACCTGAAACTCCGCACAGATCAGCTTGACGAAGTGATCCTTAATATCGACGCGCCCGCGCTCCAGGTTGTTGACAACATCGCGGCTCACACCTAAACGAGCGCCGAAGGCTGTCTGAGACAACCCGGCGGCTTCACGGACCATGCGGATTCGCTCATTCACCTTATCACCTCCGATTCTATATATACTATACCATCACAAAATGAGTTGGTCAACCCATTGAAACTAATATATTTCATGAAAAAGGGTTGACAAACCCAAAATGTCATATTAAAATGAGTATAACAACCCAAAACAAAACAGAAGGGGGGTGAGGGGAATGGCAAAGTATTGCGTGGCAGTATCCATCCCGGAAGGCAAGCTGGATGAAATCATGACGCGGCTGCAAAATGCGCAGGACGAAATCTACAAGTGCTACAGCGAGCTGGAGCAGCTGGGTGTCCTGGAAATCAAAAGGCCGCCGGAGGCACCCGGCGGCGAAAAGGATCACTGCTGATCTTTTTCGATTTCGGCAATCAGGGTATACATCAGTTTGGCGGTGTAGTCAATCAGGTTGTTGATGTCATCCACCGTGGCAGGTGTACCACAGGTTGCGTTGGAAGGACGAGCGTAGAACTTATAGCTCTGAACGGCCTGGCGCAAAGCATCGGTGTCAATCATAAAAGCCCTCCTTTCTATATAGTCTCGGCTGCCGCAACAGCCGGCACTTTAAGTATAGGAGAGAGCAGGCGGAAAGACAAGGGGGTGAGGGGGATGCAACCTGAAAACTACTATATGTCCAGATGCAACCGGGAGTTTTTTGAAGAATTTGCATCTACGTTTCACGATGTCATGAAGAGGTGCGGAGAGGCAAACAAGCGGCTAGGCGGCAGATATACGCCCCTGGAAGCATATGCCACGACGCTTGCCGAGGCGCTGGATGTGGACGAAAAATGCCGGATCGTAATCGAGTACGACCCGGCGGACGATAAGGTGGCCACTTATCGTGAAGAACTCACTGGAAGGGTAAAGAGCTTCAAGGATCATCAGGACTGCCAGTGATTGAGATGATGCGGCACCCGGCGGGTGTTTCCAGCTCGTGCGGACGGTCAGTAAAAACCTTGATGACTATTCCCCGAACAGTGGAAAACCTTTCGGACTGGTCGAATCGCTCGCTGATGTCCTGACGTTCGCCAGGGCTAAGGGTGCTTGCATCGTATTCGACGAGATACATAGAAACCCTCCTTACTATATAGTCTCGGCTGCTGCAACAGCCGGCACTTTAAGTATAGGAGGGGGCGACGCAGAAAGCAAGAAGGGAGGAGACAACCATGAAGAATACGGAGGTTCTGATGCCCCGCGAGAGCAAGGCGGAGGCCGAAAGCGTATTGATTGCCCTGTCCGGGATGACTGAGCAGGAACAGCGGGAGATGCTGGTGTTTCTGAAGGGCGTCGAGCTTGGCCGCCAGATGGCGGCAGGCGCTGGCCCGGCGGCGTAAAGGGGGAACGGCGTATGGATTGGATGTGGGAGTATTACACCTACATGAGCCGTGCCGAGGAGACCGCAAAAGAGCTTGCAGAGGCCATAGAGAAGATTGCGCTTGCTGCAGGAACTATGGCGGAAGATTTAGCCGCATTGATGCGGGAGCTGGGCGCGTTGGTTTACACCAGAATCAAGAAACGCACCCGGGCGCCGCGCCGTCGCAGAGCTGCCGCGCCGCTGGTTCGCCCTTGGAGAGCACGCCGCCTGGCAATGCAGCAAAACCGGCCTCCCGGCATTGCGCCGGGATGAAAGGAAGGCGAGAAGTAGAAGTATGAAACAGGAAATTTTCATGTTCTTGGTGATTTATGGGGTGGCCTACTGGATCATCTGGAAGTTCATCAAAGACAAGTTCTTCAAGTGAGGAGTACGTATGCAGCATAAAAAGACTTTTGCAGGCATCGTCGCGGGCCTGCTGGCGGTAGTCGTAGCTATTGCCCTGTTCGTCAGCGTGGAGCGGGTGCCGGTAGGCTACGTCGGCGTAGTCTATTCGGCGGCCGGCGTTGAAGATCAGACGCTTGCGCAGGGGTGGCACCTGCTGTCACCGCTGAAAAAGGTGAGCAAGTTCCCCGTGTCACAACAGCAGATCGTCTTTTCGGACGACCCGGCGGACTATGGGGAGAAAGAACACGCTGATTGGAGCATTGATGCCCCAGCGGATGGCGGCATGGTCAAGATCAACCTGACCGTGAACTACAACTTCATGCCCGACAGGGTGGTTGAACTGTTTAACCGCTTCAATGGCATGAACGGCGAGACCCTGGTGGAAAGCCGCATCCAGAATAGCATCATTGCCTATGTCAAGGAAGTGACGCCCCAATTCTCGGTCATGGACATTTACTCGGACAAAAAGTCAGAGGTCAACGAGGCAATCACGAACTACCTCAACGAGAAGCTGCAGGATGAATACGGCATCAATGTGGCGTCCGCGCTGGTCATCGACGTGGAACTGGACGATACCCTCATGCAGAAAGTGCAGGCCAAAGAACAGGCAAAGCAGGACGCGGAAATCGCGGAGCTGGAAAAGCAGACCGCGATGGCCCAGGCCGAGACCGATAAGGTGAAGGCCCAGGCTGACGCAGATGTGGCGCTGATCGAGGCCCAGGCAAAGGCGGACGCTGCGACCATTGCGGCAGAAGCCGAAGCAGAGTCCAACCGCAAAATCGCGCAGTCTATTACCCCTGAGCTGATCCAGTGGGAGGAAGCCCAGGCCAGGCTTGAACATGGCTGGGTGACGGTACAGGGTGCCGATACCATTGTAGCCAATCCGTAAGGCTGGCCCGGCCAACAGGGCGGCCCCGTCCCGGCGGGGCTATATGCGGGCGTAGCTCAGTGGTAGAGCGGCGGCAATCCAGGCCGTGGCACATTGACGATACGCGGCGCGGGATCGTGCGGCCCAGTCATCCGCATAGAAAACGCACCGTGGCGCTGGTTCAAATCCAGCCGCCCGCACCGATGCGCGGATCATGTGTGTAAAAGAGCTTTCCGCGCGTCCCGTGCCTGCTGGCGGGTAAGTTCAGCAGGAGCAGCCCAGCTTACGGGCAAAACCCCTCCCAGGCCGGCAGCCCCGGAGGGGCCCCTCCCGTTGCCACCGCAAGCGGCGGGAGGGATACATAAGTCGCAGATGGTTCGCGGCCGGGCTTCCAAACCCGTCTGCCGCCGGTTCAACCCCGGCGGGCGGCACCAGAAAAAGAAAAGTGAAAGGGTGAGACAGTTGAGACAGGACGTCTACATAGATGCCAACCTTGTGCCGGATAGTATGTGGGATCACATTGCCAGCGGAGCACTTGGACTGTTGCGAGAAATCGAATCCACCCCCGGCGGGCGCGAAGCGTTGGAAAAGAAGAAGGCTGAAATACGCCAAAAGAAGGAGGCAGTACAATGAAAAGCTCAGTGAAACTTACCATGAAGGACGCGCGCTCTGTGGTGAACCAAGTGTTCCCGGGCGTAAAGTTGGAGCGCGAAATCACAGCGCCTGACGTGATGATATTCAGGGGCACGACCGGGCCGGACGGGCTTGAAATCGCAGTACAAAATGATTGGCTCAACCGTGACGGGAAAATCCACATGACCATAACGGAGCCTATGGGCGGGCGCCTGGAGCGAGTTTTTGAGCCGCACACGCTGCAACGGGACTTGGAGGCAGAGGACAAGATCAAAAGGGGCAAAGCCAAACAAGCCAGGGTTGAATGGGTCTGTTCCGTTGGGCCGGAGATGGCTCACCGGCTGGTCGATAAATACTGGGAGGCCGGAAAAGAATGAAAAGGACGGACAAACCGTGCGAGTGCTGCGGGCGAATGATGAAAAATGTGTGGTCGCGGACAAAATACTGCCCGACCTGCGCCAAGGAAAAGGAGCGGGAATGGAAACGCCGGCGTAATGAGAAACGGAAAGCGCGGGCCCACGCTTTGCCCGTGATTCAGAGCGCGTCCAAGGCAGATGCTGAGTTAAGGCGAATCGTCAGGCTGGCTGATCTGGCCGGCAGAAGCTATGGCTACCAAGTGGCCGCGATGGAAGGGAGGCTGTGAGATGAGGAAAATTGCAAGACTGAAAGCTGCGGTGTATGCAATGGAGGCAGTGACAGCGGGAAGCGCGGTTGCGGTCCTGATAACATCCGCTTATATCCAATGGCCGGAAGTGTGCCCCACGCCGTTGGCGATCCTGGCAGTCATCGGAACTATGGCCTGTACATATATAGCCGGAAGCATCACAAAAAAGCTGATGGACAAGCTGGACATTGAGGGGAAGAACTACGGCAAGGTGCCTGTCAGAAAAATTTATAGGAGGCAGTCGTGAAGAAACGGATATGCTGTGATTGCGGCAAGGAATTTTACGGCGCAAGCAATGCCAAGCGCTGCCCGGCTTGCCGCGAAATCCGAGAGCACAGGCGCCTGCCGCCGTCTGAGGTGGATGACCTGATGCTGGATGTGCGAGAGGCGGACGCCGCCGGTCTAAGCTATGGGCAATGGCGCGCCCAGAAGCTGATGGGAAAGCTGAAAGCCAGCGATGCAAGAAAAAAGAAAAAGCCCTGAGCAGTGCGAGCACACATTCAGGATCACCGACCAGGAGTGCATTGTATGCAGCGGAAGAAACAATACCTGCAAACGGTATAGACCATGCAAACCTAAAGAAAAATCCGGGCCCGACAGATGAGGGCCCTTGTCCATGGCACGTGAGGCGTAGGGGCCTGGACCCACCCCGCTCTGTTCGACCCAGAGACGTGCCAAACATCCGGCCACGATGTTTTGAGTTTTTCTGCGTGGCCGGCGCACAGGATGGAGGCGGCGGTATCTCATGACAGGCTCTCCTTTCACTTGTCCTAAAGGCTGGTGAAAAACCAGCCTCGCCCGAATCCAAAGCGGCCCGTATGTGCGAAGCAATGGCGGGAACGGCGCGGTCTGAGCGCAGAAAAACGAAAGACCTGTTCGCCTGTGCAGAAAAACAGGAAGGGAGGGTGCGACCTCCCGCCCGGAACGCTGCGTTCCGGGTTTCTAATATGCGAGCACAAGGGTGGGCCTGAGCTTCGACAATCCCCCACGAACCAGGTCGCCGGTTCAATACCGGCTGCTCGCACCATGAAGCAGAAAAGGCGGTACTAAAATGGTAAACATCATGGGTCTGAACAAGGCCGAAGTCCTGCAAGAGCTTGGAAAAGAAGCGAACTGCCGGTTTCAGAAGATGGAAGTCTACAAGCCGATCGTGGTAAAACCGGGATACTGGGGTGCCACGATAAAAGGCGAGCTGGTAGTTCTTGACCTTTCGGCAGATGATGGGTTCTGCGAATTCTGGTACGACCGCATTATGGGACACGGGGCGGCACAGCGCGTTGTGGACCGATTGCGGATGAAACATAAAGAAAGCCAAAGGAGTACAACATGAAAAGGGTAGAAAGATTGAAGCCTGGCACGATTATCAACTATGCCAAGGAAAAATTTGTTGTTCTGGGGGAGCGCAACGGTGGTGTGTTCTGCCTGTTGGCCCAGAGCAAGGACGATGTGGAATTCTATGACGGAAATGAAAAGCCCTACAACGATTACCGCAAAAGCAAACTGCGGGCAACCGTCGAGGGACGGTTTCTGACCAGGCTATTTGAAAATGGCGCCAGTATGGATGACTTGGTGCCGTATGATCTGGACTTGAGTGAGACGGATGGGTCGGATGGCTACGGCGTTCTCCAGAATGTCCTGGCTGCACCGCTGACGCTTTGGGATTACGGCAAATACAAGGGCGTGATTCCGAACAATGAGGATGGCGCATGGTGGCTGGCGACACCGCTTTGGGCTCCCCGCTCGCCGTACACGAACTACTCCAACTACGTCTGGTACGTCCACTCGGGCGGCGACTACTTCAACTACTGGTGCAGCAGCACCTACGGCGTGCGCCCCGCTATTGTTCTCAACTCTTCACTCTTGGTCTCTTATGAGGGCGAGGAAGAAGAAATCGACTTGGAGAAAGTGCCAAACGAACTGTTCATGGAAGAAGTCGAACGCCGATGGAAGAAAGGAATGTTCACCGTTAGTTTTGAGGGGCCTTTCGTCACGTTTAAGGGAGAGTAAAGATGGAGACTGCAAAAATCGAGGCCACAATTTCCGAACAGGGCTTGCGCACTGAAATCATGGGGCAAGGCAGAGACGTCGTTTCGTGTATCGCGGCTGTCATGAATACTTTTGCAGAAGGCATCGCCAGAGATGAAAAGTATGAGTGTGACATAGAAGAAGCGATGGCTCACGTCGCAGCGCTAACCATCAGAAGAATGTTAGAGTTGCGAGCCGGGGGCAATAGCATCCATATTGACGTTGAGACAATTAGGAAAATGATGGAGGACCGGAAGTGAAGGAAATCAGGAAAGTTGCCGCAGCGATTGTCGGCGGGGTTATCTCGATTTTGGGCGTCATCATGGCGGCGGCATGGCTTGCGCTGGCCTTTGTGGCACCGATCGTTGGACTGAAATTCTGCATCTTATATCTGCTGTAAGCGGATGGGTGGGCGCTCAAAGCGAGCATGGGAGGGCAATGGTACATGAAACTTTCAAAATACGTTGCGCTGGCCAAGCGTGGCTACTGCAAGGTGATCCATGTGCAGGGCAGCGGCATTTGGCTGGGCCTGAAATGTGCGATTTACAGGGCCGTTGAGCTGCCTGATATTCACGGAGAGGGACAGGCCAGGGCCGTACTGGATATTCCCGAAAAGGCATGGGGCAATACGTTTTTTGAGGAAGAAAACGCCGAGGGAGAACATGACATCTGCGGCTTTGACATGACTGGCGGCGCGTGGGAACTGCCCGCCGAAGAACTGGAACTGCAAGTGAACTATAAGGGCGTGCAGGCCACGGCGCTTCGCTGCACAAATGGGGAACTGCTTTTCTATGATTCCCGGCTGGCCGCCCCGGTATCGGATGTGATGCGGGACAGCGAATATGTGCAGACCGTGATCCGCAAGCGCCGTTCCGGCCAGAGAGTGATCGTCATCAAGGATGGGTTTGAAGCAATCGCCGCAATCATGCCGATGAAGGTAATCAACAGCGCTTTTCTGAAAGCGTTGTCTGAGCTGGACAGCGCGTGCGTGGAGCAGTACGAACGGGAAAGCAAAGCGGGCCTGGCGACGCAAGAGGAGCAGGAAAATGGATAAAGACCAAGTTGCAATCGCCAGGATCATAAGAGCCAGCGAAATCGCCCAGGCACGCGGCATGGGCCCGCTCTATGTGGGGTATTCCGGCGGCAAGGACAGCACCGTACTTGCCGACCTAGCCATCCGGGCCGGCGTGCCCATTGAGATAGCGCACAGCCATACGACCATCGACGCCCCAGAAACGGTCTATTTTGTGCGCCGTGAAATGGCACGTTTTGAGGCGATCGGGGGGGTAAAATGCACGGTATATATGCCCCAATACAAGGGCAAGCTCGTCAGCATGTGGACGCTGATCCCGCAAAAGCTTATGCCGCCAACGCGGGTTGTGAGGTACTGCACATCGGTGCTTAAGCAATCTCACAGCGCTGGGAAATTCAGTTTAACTGGAGTGCGCTGGGATGAGAGCGTCCGCCGCAAAAAAACACGCGGTATATTTGAGGCATCACACAGGGACCCGGAAAAACGGCTGCGCTTGACATCGGACCAGGGTAATCTGACAGCCCTCACAGAAGCTAAAGGAGAGCTGATATGTAATCCCATTGTGGATTGGACAGAGGCCGATGTGTGGGATTACATCAGGGATCGGCACCTGCCGTACAACCCATTGTACGACGAGGGCTGCGTGAGAATTGGCTGTATCGGTTGCCCGATGGCCGGAAAACACCGCTGGGCTGAGTTCGCCCGGTGGCCTGCATACCAAAAACTCTACATTATGGCCTTTGACCGGATGCTGGAAGAACGTGCACGCAGAGGCAAGATGAAAGGGACGTGGAATATGGGGACAACCGGGCGAGATGTGTTCCATTGGTGGATGGAGGACGGTGTGCTTCCCGGCCAAATTGAGATGGAGGATATATTGGATGCTGTCACTCTTTGACTGGCACAGTCAGGACTGCCGGGCCAGTGGCCCGCTGGATGTGGCGCACACAGTTACACAGCAATATGGGACAGGAGGGGGAAACACGCCGATGGTGGTACATGAACGTCCGATCTGCCGGGCGACCGGACAAGCTGGGGCTGAGACGCTGAAGGACTGCGCCCCCTGCCTGAACTGCGACCATGAAGCGCCGATCGTGGCCGGATGCCTGAACCCGGAGGACAGCCAGTCCCGCCGCATTTACGGTGAGGGGGGGGCAGAGCCAGACGCTGACAGTACGGGAAAGCGCCGGCGCAGAGCAGACCGGCGTGCTGACCAGAGGCGCCGCCGGCCTGCCTTACATTATCCGCCGCCTGGCCCCGCTGGAATGCGGGAGACTGCAAGGTTTCCCGGACGGATGGGCGGAGATTGCGCCGATGAATGCAGACGACCCGGAGGAAATCCTATTTTGGGTGGGCGTATACGCCACCGACTGCAAGATCAAGGGCAAGCGGGTCAATACAGAAATCGTCAAGCATCCGGCCAAACTGGCCCGCTGGCATGACGGCCTCCACTCGGCGGCGGCAGAGTACAAGATGTGGGGCAACGGCATGGCCCTGCCCAATGCCTTGTTTTTCATCCAGCGGCTGGCTGCCCTGTATGGCTGGAGCACTGTCAAGCTGGGCAGCCTGTTCGACGGCTCAGGCACCATGCCGCTGGCCGCCGAGATGTGCGGTGTGCGCGCCGTCTGGGCCAGCGAGGTGGAGCCTTACCCCATCGCCGTGACCCGCACCCATCTGCCGCTGATGCAGCACCTGGGCAGTGTGACGGACATTGACGGCGGGCTGATCGAGCCGGTGGACGTCATCACGTTTGGCTCGCCCTGTCAGGATTTGAGCATAGCGGGCCGCCGCGCCGGACTGGAAGGTAAGCGGTCGGGACTGTTCATGGAAGCCGTACGGATCATCCGGGAGATGCGGCAGGCGACCGGAGGGCTGTTCCCACGGTTTGCTATTTGGGAGAACGTACCCGGTGCACTGTCATCGAATGGAGGAAAGGATTTTGAGACCGTCATCAACGAACTGCTGCAGATTTCCCGGCCAGACGAGTTTATTCGATGCCCTGGAAGAAGGTGGCCGAATTCAGCAAACTACGGAGCGATTGCCTATCGAATCGTCGATGCTCAATACTGGGGAGTCCCCCAGCGCCGCAGAAGAATCTACCTTGTCGCAAATTTTGATGCAGAATCCGCCGGAGACGTTGTTTTTGAGCGAAAAGGCGCTCCGTGGTATTTTGAACCGCGCATCCCGGCGGGGAAAACCGTTGCCGCCCTTGCTCATGACTGCTATCAATGGCGTGCTCGCATGGTATCAAGGCAAGGGGCAATCGGATTCGATGGAGATGCAGGAGCAACCGTAAATATTTCCGTGCACACCGAAAAGAGCCCGACACTCAAGGCCAGCCAGAAAGAAAGCGTGGCACTGGGTTTTATGGCCGGCCAAAGCGCTGATGCGGGCAGCACGGGAGCGGAAATTGAATTGTCGCCGACGTTGCGGTCCAGCTCCAGCGGCACAAATCAGGCCCCCACAGTCGTGGCCCTGATGGGAAATGTGATTGACCGGCAGGCTGAACAAAACGGTGCTGGCATCCGGGAGGACGGCAAGTGCAAAGAATTGCATGGATGGATTTGCCGGGCCAAAATGGAGGACAAGACCGATGAAACGTCTGATTGACGCCGAAGACCTCAAAAAAGAAATCAAGTCGGCATTTTCTGGAAAGATTGGGCTGACAGTAACTAGTGCAATCCATGAGATTATTGACCGGCAGCCTACCATCGACCCTGAGAATCCGCGGCCAAGGGCGTACTGGAAAAATAAAGGGGAAAAGACGTATGTTATATGGTGCTCAAATTGTGGAGAGCCCTATTATCATGACTTTGAGGATTTCAAATACTGCCCCAACTGCGGGGCGAAGATGGAGGGCTGACCATGAGCTACGACATCACCCTGAATGATCCCGTAACCAAAGAGCCGATCCAGCTGGACACGCCGCACCAGATGCAGGGCGGCACCTATGCCATGAACGGCACGACCGAGGCATGGCTGAACATTACGTGGAACTACGCAGACTGGTATTACAGAGCCGGTGTGTTTGCCCCTACGCGAGAAGAAAGCAAGGGCATCCGCACCATCTACGGTATGAGCGGAGCACAAAGCATCCCGATCCTCCAGAAGGCCATAAAGACGCTGGAGAGCCTGACAGAGGACATAAGCGATGAAAAACGCCAGCAATGTGAAGCACAGGGAGCCACAGGCTACTGGATGCCCACGCGCCAGAATGCCATCAAGCCGCTGTACCAGCTCCTTGCCCTTGCTCAGATGAGGCCGGACGGCGTGTGGGACGGTGATTGAATGGACTGCATGAAAGATGAGAACGGCGTGGAGTGGTGGACGCGGACAACGTTGGAAGCCATACAACACGACATAGAGGAAGCGTATCGGCACGGAGCACAGGGAGGGAGCCATGACTGGCCCGGCATGGGGGAGGTCACCATCACAGAAAATGGCGAAGCCTTCCTGAAGCCGAACCTTCCGATGAAGTACATTTCAATCGAGATTGAGCATGACCTGAAACAGCCGCCCTAGCCGGGCGGTTGGGGCTTGTATGCTGAGGATAAGTTAAGGGACAAGCCCGGCGGGGAAGGGGAGTGCAGAGGGGAAACGAGGGCGGGGCCTCCATAAGGCAGAGGACAGCAGGAGCTAAGGGGCCCGGCCCGGTGTTTCCCCTCTGCGTCGTTCCCCTTGGGTGTGCTTGGTCCGGGATAAAAAAATAAATACCGGAAGTTTGCGGGAAGGAGGGCGTAGTGGCATGGCCGGCAAGCTATATGTTCGAGAACAAAAACATATCTGCGGTGACGACTATGCCAGCGCGCCTTACATGGAAGTGGATGTGTTCGAGATCACCGCCGCCCAGCACAGGGCCAACGCCAGGGCCAAGAAGGAATTGGCAACAAGCCTGGTAAAAGACAAATACAACGAGGAGGCCAGGCGGCGTTATCTGAACCAGCTGGTGAGCACCAATTTCACCAGGAAGGACTACTCGCTGACATTGACCTACGCCGGCGAGCATCTGCCCGCTGCGGGAGATATGGCGCAAGCGGATCGAGACTTCTCGAACTTCATCAAGCGCCTTTACCGCTACTGCGACAAACACGGGATAGAACATCCGAAGTGGGTATGCGTGACCGAGTACAGCACCCTGGACGAGGACGGGAAAAGGCTGGGGCGGCACCACCACCATGCGATCATAAGCCGCCCGGCGGGGCTTGAGCGGGAAGCCATAGAGGACCTTTGGGGCAAAGGCCGGGCCCGTTGCGAACGCCTGGATTTTGAGCACGGGAGCGTCGAAGGGCTGGCCCGCTACATAACCAAGAACAAACGCTGCAAGCGAAACTGGAGGCAAAGCCGGGGGCTGAAAAGCCCGAAGACGCCGCGCCCCAACGACAGCCGGTGGAGCCGGAAAAAACTCAAAGATGCCTTTGAAAACTGCCTGGAAGACCGGGCGTTTTGGGAGAAAAAATTCCCTGGATACACGTTGCACCGCTGTGAGCCGCGTATCACGGGAAGCGGAACAATGCACCTGATCGTCAAGATGTACAGGCCAGACAGGAGGAATCAGCCATAGGACTGCGTATGGAGCTGGAGGACCTGCCGCCGCGCTACCGTGAGCAGGCGGCCCGGCAGATCGAAGCCCGGCAATCAAGGCGGCGGCCAGCGCCGCAAACGCCCCCGGCAGGCATGAAGTTTGACAGCCGGGGCGAGTACGAGTATTACATGGCAAGCATCCTGCCGGGACTGCAATCCGGGGAGATTGTGAAGGTGACGGTACACGAAAAATTTGTGTTGTTGCCAGAGAGGGAATACTGCGGCATAAAGCTCCCGGCGGCGCATTTTACGCCGGATTTTCTGGTAGAACGCACAGACGGAAGCACAGAGGCGATAGAAATAAAAAGCAAGTTCACACGCCGCCAGCAGCGGGATTATATTTACCGCCGCCGGCTGTTCATAGACCTCATTGCGGAGCCAAGGGGGTGGAAGTTTACAGAGATCGTCACATCAGACACCGCCCAAGAGCGGAAAGAATGGCTTGCGCTGCAAGCAGAAAGGGACAAGCGATGAAACAGAGAAGGCAAAGGGGCGTGCCGTATTTTCATGCCGGCGCAGCCCAGCAGATGGCCCGGCGTGCCGGCCTGGGGAACGCCAAAAAGGAAACGATGCTGAACCGTGAGGCGGTAGCGGCAGTTGTGAGCTATTGCTTTGTGGCGGCGGCTCACGACATCCTGAACTATACCGCAAAGGACGCCACCGACTTGACGGTAGGCATGAACGCCCGCGCCGAAACCTACGAGATGGCAAGGCGGAATGTCGGCGTCAAGAGGGCGCGTGAGTGGCTGGCCGGACAAACGGCGCGCCTGCTGGACGATGATTTCATCCTCCCGGCGGGTGACCTTCTCAAGCGGAAAAATGGGCAGATGATCCTTGCAGAGCGCCGTGACGCCGCGTACATGGTGGTGCAGTTTGGCATAGGGGCACTCAATGCGATGAAAGCAGCGCCTGACCAGATCAGGGCCGTTGTGGCAGAAACCAGGAACAACTATGCACAGTTTCTTGAGTGGGCAGAAGATGGGGAGTGGGTGGCCTATGAGCGCCTGCGCCGCGTCGTTGCAGATATTTACGAAGTCGATGCGACCGTTGAACAGGTCAGCGGAGAGAAACCCATTTTCGGGAAAGAGTTTTGAGGAGGCCGTATGAAACTGGCAGAAGCGGAAATGGTGATGGAGTACTGCGCGGACATCCGCCGGAAGCGGCGGATGATCGAGCACCGGAGGGCGGAACTGAACGACGAAATCAGCAGCTTACGAGGGATGGGATTTGACGGGATGCCAAGGGGGAGCCAACCAGGGGATAGTACGGCGGCAATGGCCTGTCGAATGGAAGAACTGGGGATTTCAGAAGAGCTGCGAAGCCTGGACAGAGAAGAAGCGTCTCTGCGGGCAGATGAGGCCGTTATTTTGGAGAAATTGCGGACCATCCACAGCGTCCACAGCGAAATCCTTACAAAACGGTACATTTATGGCTTTACCTGGGAGCAGGTGAAGCGGACTTTGTGGTCAGCGCATTACAGCGTTCCCAGCCTGAAACGGAAACGGAATGAGGCGCTTGTAATGCTTGGCGAGAAGCTGGAAAAGGCACCGGAGAAGGACGCCCTCTTAGAACGCGCGTATAACGCGCGCAAGGCAACGCGAGCAGAAGAAGGACCGCCCGGCGGTAGCCAGGAAGAAGGCGTTTCTGTATAGGGACGGGAAAGAAAATAGCTTCGTGCGCACGATTTCCGCAGAAAGGCATGGAATGGCCTCAGAAAAACAACTCGAAAGTCCCAAACAGGCGCAAAAAGACAAAGAAACTCCCGGCGGGGCAAAACCTGCCGGGAGTTTTGTTTTACAGAAAGCTGTTCCAGCGTTGCCAAATTCGTTCGTTTCGAGGAAATCCATTGAGATATGTGATGATGGCGGAAACCTCAGCGGGAGACTGGTAGGCGTATAAGTATGTTACGCCGTTTTGTGTGCGGCAAATCTGCATCTTCTTGCGTCCGGCAGGAAGATTGTTCGCTACGGCGTCCAAAGCGTCGGGCTGCCCATAGATACGAAGGCGGAGAGTACGAATAGTGTCACCTTTACGGTTTTTGTGGGACCACAAGTCAAGTGTTCCCTGAAGCTCCACAAAGCCGCGGCAAAAGCCTTGCCAATCGCGCACCTCGTCTAAAGCGGGGACTGCGATATGAGCGCTTTTGATGCACCAGTAGTCACGCTTGCTGGGGCCGTCGCTACGCAACTGAAAATAAGGAGCCGTAGGGAATAGATCAGACACGGCGTCAACATACCAGCGATCTACGTTACGGACTAAATATTTCCCGCCGGACCATGCGCCGGACAAATATAGAATAGCCTGCTGATACCCGGTCATGAAGATTACTCCTTATCAACAAGAACGGCTGTACCATAGTTGACAAGTTGGTCGGGATTGACGTTCAGGGCATTGGCAAGAGCCTGAACGACGGCAAATTTAGCATAGCCAAGGGTAGAGCCGCGCGGGTTTTCGTAATTACGGATCATCCGCTCACTGATCCCGACTGCATCTGCAAGTTGTTTGCCGGTCAGACCGGCCTTTGTGCGATAATAAGCGAGGGCTGTGATCTTGCCTTTGTCCAAAAAATAGCCACGGCCCTTGTAGTAGTAAACGGTTGCATCAGACTCAAAGCTCGGGTTCTCGATTTTCGCATCTGAGAGCTGCAAAAACAGCTCGTTGAGACGATCGAGCAGGGCAGACGTTTCTTTGTCCCGCTTCGGACGGCAGGACGTCATCAGCCCGCGCATTCTTTCAAGCGCCCACCTCGGCCGAACGGTCATGACGTTCGGGCTTTTGGAAATAACATACCGCCGCGGCGGCTGGCTGGGCGGGCAGGCGCTGTGATGCACGGCGATTTCGTCCATAATCGCCATGGCATACCCGGCGGCGGCACCGGGGGTTTCTACGGCATCAAACGGTGTTGCCTCGGGAGGAGCCTGCCGGTTGATTTCAAATTCGTGAGGCTCTGGCAAGTCCTCACGGCTTGCATGAATCCAGACGACTGTATCCTTGGGAGCGTCGTCGGTGGGGTCGTATTCGGCCAGCATATCACTGCCGCGGGCGGTGATTCTCAGTTCAACACCGCCTTTTCCGCCCAGAATGCCATCTCGCCATTCCATGCGTACCCGTTCGAGGGCGTAGCCGGCGACATTGCCGACGTGGTACGCACGGGCAATGCTCTGAAAATTGTTTTCGACAGCCTGGATCAGGCCGTCCCCGGAAATTGCCATGTCGCTCTCATGCGACATATGAACAGAGAATGTTTTCATAGCGTTGCCTCCATAAACAGAAAGGTTCTTTGTATACACAGCATATCATGACTGTTTCACTTTGTCAAGAAGTGAAGTAAAATTCATGATTGCGAAGGGTGAACATACCGCACAAAGAATGAAAAGCCTGGATTCTTGCGGACCAGCGAGGCCCGCACGGCCTCGGCAGCGCGTTTTGTGGGGTAGCGCTCCAAGTCCGCCAAAGGGCAGTTATAGAGGCCGCGAGATGGGGCACAGGGGTGCACCTTTTTGTGACCAACCCGGCGGGCGTAAATGGCCCAGCGGTTTTCGTTTGCCATAAAATCAGCTCCCTTCGTTTTGTTGTGGGATTGTACCCATGAGCGCCCGCCCACGGTGGGGCGGCTGGGCTTGCACCAGCGGCGGCGGATGCCGTCGGCCTTGCGGGTCATGCGCCAAGGCGCAGAAGCGTTTTTGTGGTGGGGATCAGGCCGCGGGAAAGCGTGTCGGTATAGCTGGCCTCGCCCTCGAAGCTGTCAACAACCTTTTTGTCGGCGGCGGACATATCGCGGTAGGATTTCTTCCCGTAGCTGGGAGGCAGCCAGCCCTTTTTCTGGCTGGCGAACAAATTGAAGGATTTCAAAACATCCTCGTTTGTGAACTCGATGTGGCAGGTGCCTTTCTTGTAAAACGTGGCCTTGAAGTAGCGGAACTGGAGGGTCGGAACGGATTGAGCGCCACGGTATTCGTCCAACGTCTCGCGCAGCTTATCGCCGTCGTAGGGTTTGCCGCTGGTGTCGAGATAGTGAAGAACAAGCTCGATATTGCGGATTTTATCGTAGACCTTATAAGGGTAAAATTCGTAAGAGCGGCTGAAGTTCCAGTATTCATACCCGTAGCAGTTGAAGATAACTTTCCGCCCGATTTTGTACGCCTCATTGGTGCACCAGCCGTTATAGTAGTGAATGTTTTTGCTGTACTCGGGGTGATAGTGAAGGCTGGTCCAATCATCAAACAGGGAAATGATTTCGTGCTCAATGCCGGCCACCAGGTTGCGGGAGATTTCCTCGCGGACGGTCCAGATGTTATAGGCGCTGAAATCGTAGTTGGCAAGGTCTGCTATCCGTGATTGGTATTCGCTCAGCATTTCGCAAGTGAGGTTGTCCCGTATCTGGGGCATATCAAAGAGCTTTTTCCAGTACATGGCGCGGAGGTCGTGAATCGCTGCATTATAGCTTTTGTCAAAGCTAAGCACGGCGCTTTCCTTGTCGCCTTCTGAGGCAGAGGAGAACAGGGACTTGATCCCGTTGTACTCCTCATAGATGCGGCGGATGCCCTGCGCGGCTGCGTTGTAGCGCTCGATGGCGGCGGTGATGGGGTCGGAGCTGACCAGGGCGGCCAGGTTTTCGTCTTCCCTGAAGCGCTGTTCGGTTTCGTGCTGAAGCTCAAGGCGAATTTTGCTGACCGGTTCGCGCTGGGGGATGTTCACCACTACCAGGGCGATTTCAACGCCGGAACGGCGGGCCGCATTCTGGAAAGCATTTTGTTTGTAGGTGATTTTTGCGCCCAGGGCGTCAAGTTTCTGTACAAGCTCTTTCCGCTCGTTTGTATAGGGGTTGCGGATCGTCTCAGCGTTGAGGATGCAGGCGATCTTGCCGCCGTCCTTCATGATGTCCAGGGCCTTGAGCAGGTGAGCGGCCCCGGCGGAAAACGGGGGATTCATGGCGACGGCTGCGTATTGTTTGCAGGGTCGGAAGGTGAGAAAGTCATCATGTACCACCCGGAAGCCGTCCTTTTTGAGCACGGCGCGGAAGTCGGCGGAAAGCTCGATGCAATCAAGGTCAAGGGCCTTTGCCTCACGGTGCCCGCAGGTGATCTTCCCGGTTCTGTGTTCGCGGTAGATGCCGGCGGCCCGCTCAACGGCCCGGGCGATGGAGCCGTTCCCGGCGGAAGGCTCCAGGATGGGCTGGGGCAGGTATGTAAGCCCGCTTCCGTCGTCGCTGGCCCGCAGGGCGCGGATCATGTCGTCGGCCAGGTCGTCCGGCGTGGGGTAGAAGTCGATGCTGTCGTTCGGGATCATGCTTTGCGCTCCTTTTCGTTTTGTGATCTGGGTTTGTTGCCCATGAGCGCCCCCGCCCTTGTAGAGCGGGGCCGGGCTTGCACCGGCGGCGCGTTATGCGTCGGCCTTGCGGGCTGTGTTGTTATAGGGCGCAGGGGTCAGATCATGGACCGCCAGACGCGCAGGGCCTTTTGTATCCAGTTGGAAGGGGCCATGCGCTGTTCCAGGTCTTCCAGAATTTTGTAGACCTCGTCGGCGGTTTTGGCTGCCTTCAATGCGGCGTCAACGGCGGATTCGTTCTCGTAGTAAGCTACCATGTATTCGGGCATTTTTGTTCACCTCGTTGCGTGATTTTGTATTGCCCCGGCGGGGCTGGGATCGGGTCGCTTTTTGTGGTGCGGCCCGTCAAGGTGTCCGGTTCAGGCTGCGGCCTTGCAACGTGCCATAAGTTCGGCAGAACGCTTGCGGGCTGCGGGCATGATGCTTTTCAAGTGATCCATGTCAAGGTCTTTCAAGCTCTCGATCACGCGCGTTTTTGTAGTGGCGTTTGTGGCGGAAAGGCCGGTTGTTTCCTCGACTGCGTACCAGGTGCCGTGGAATTTGTAAACGTAGAATGTAAAGTCCCCTTTTGTGGCTTTGTAGCCTGTGGCCTCGCTGTAGATTGTGCCGGACCCTTCATTGCGAAAGGTGCGGAACGGTTCCAGCTTGCCGGATATTTTCACGCCGCGATCAACGTTTGCCGTGGTTTTGTCGGCGGTGGTTTTGTATTCGGCGGCGATGCTCTCAAAACCGGGGCGCTGGGCCAGCAGGTCGGCCAGGGTGTCCATGTTGTGAGCCAGGCGCTTTTTCTCGGTGCCGTTCAGATAATCCATCACGTCGCAGAGAATTTTGTAAAGTCTGCTGGCGGTTTCGGCACTCAGGGCCCCGGCGATATGGGGAAGGATTTTCTTTTCGTTGGGCTGCGCAAGAGGGAAAAAGCCGTCAATCACAACGTCAAGCTGAAGGGCGCCGTTTTTGATGCACAGGTAGAGTTTGCCGTTGTCCTCCTCGATCCGGCTTGTTGCGCCGGGGTTCTCGATGGGGTACAGGCTGCACCGGGGCGCGGGTTTCGTGGCGGCGGGTGCGGCGGGCGCGGCCAGCTCTTTCTTGTACTGGGCCAAGGCGACCATGAAGGCGGCCCGGTTTCGTGTTGCTACCAGGTCATCCCCGGCGGTGCGGAAGGCGGCGCTGCGTGTCTCGGCGAACAGGCGCACAAGGTCCCGGCCCTGCTGGGTGGCGGTGATCTTGTCAAAGCTGGCGGCAATCTCGGCAAAGTGCGGGATTTCGTCGTGCCGCTCAGACAGGCGGGTCCATGCGGTCTTGTACAGCTCGCCAAAGCGGGCCAGCGCGGCGGTGTTTTTGTTCGTCATGATAAAGTGCTCCTTTCGGTTTCGTTTTGTGTGGCTTCCCACGACACCCCCGGCGGGGTGTTTCGACCGGTTGCCGTCCGGTCATCATCAGGTGGGTTTAATCCTCATGGCAGGGGCTGTCAGCGGGGCAGGCGGCCAGAATGTCAACAAGTACGTCATCGGCCAGATCGTCCGGGGTGCCGCCGTCGTCGTAAATCAGGGTGACGCGCTGGCCGTCGTACAGGTCCGGCTCGTCGTAATAGTACCACTCAAAGCCCCAGGCATCCCGCACGGCCCCGGCGGCGTCCTCATGCACCGGGTCATCTACCACGGCCCCCACAACGTAGAGGCCGAACGGCCCGGCGGTGGGATAGCCTTCCGGCGGCGGGCATTTTGTGGCGGGGGTGAGGGCGGCGGCAGCGGCCAGGACGGCGGACAGAATCGTTTCAGCAAACATGGTTTCGTTCTCCTTTGCGTTTTGTTTTGTGTGGCCCTTTTGGGCTGGGATCGGGTCGCTTTTTGTGGTGCGGCCCGTCAAGGTATCCACGGGATCAGAACAGGATAGAGGCGGCCAGGGCTGCAAAGTCAGGCTCGGCAGCGGGGACAGGTGCGGGGACCGGGGCGGGTTTCGTAGCCTTCTTTGCGGGGGCTTTTGTGGCGGCCTTCTTCTTCCCGGCGGGTTTCTTTGCGGGGGCGGGGAGCTCGACGGGGTTGTTGACCTCGTGGTGCTCCACCGCGGCCAGGACGACGGCGGCGGGGTTCGTGGGCTGGGCGGGGGCCTTGACCTGTTCGGCGCTCCAGGCGGCCAGGCTCAGGGGGTTTTTGTTGCCGGCCTTCCGGCAGGCGGACAGATACTTGTTATACCCGACGGTGTTGAGCTTTGCGGGGGCTGCTTTCTCGGGCCGCCGCTCCACCTGGTCAATGAAGAACAGGTGCGAAAGGGTCTTGTAAAAATGCGGGTCGGGGTTGACTTCCTCGCCCTTTTCCTCGGCGGCCTTGCGGGCGGCGGCGTTCGGCTTGTCGGTCCAGCGCCAGAGCTGGCAGGAAAACGCGGCCTTCTCGCCCTTCTTGACGCTCATGCCGTCCTTCTTCCACTCCTGGAAAGTGTGGAACAGGCCGGAAACAAGAATCAATTCGGCGTCGGGGGTGGGGTCCAGCTTGTTCCCGTCCTTGTCCAGAACGATGATCCCGGACGCATGGGCGGCGATGGTCTCGGCGCTGAAGTGCGCGGCGGCCAGGGTGTGGATTTGTTCGCGGCTGAAGATGTGCTGGACGCTGTCGCGGATGATCTCGGTATTGGTCTTTGCCATGGTGTTTTCTCCTCTCTTTGCTTTGCGGTTGATTGCTTGATGTGGCTTCCCACGACACCCCCGGCGGGGTGTTTCGACCGGTTGCCGTCCGGTTCTCATCGGGTGGGTCAGATGTACTTCTCGTAGGTGGCCAGAATGTTGTTTGCGTAATCTACGCCGGCGGAGCATTTGAGCTCACAATCGTACATCCGAACGCGGGCCGGGCATTCATCGCATCGCCCGTTGCAGTTGTTATAGGCGTCGATAATGTGGCGGGCCTTTGCGCACTCCTCGATTGCGACGGCGCGCATGGTGGCAGAATCGTACATGGTTAAGCTCCCTTCATGTTACTTTGCGGTTGATATTCTTGCTTTCTCCCGGCGGCTGCCGGGGTGGTGGGGCTGGGCCGCTTGATCCGGTGCGGCCCTGCCAGGGTGTCCGGTTGGGTGCGGCCTTGTCCCGCCGGCCCTTCCCCGTCGGCTGGAGAGGTTCGCCCCGCACCCTCTTGCCCGGTGCGGTGGGCCGCTTGCGTTTCGCTTGCTGTGGCTGCATTGTAGCACGTCCACGTGCTGATTGTCAAGCACGTAGACGTGCTTTCTCCCTTTTGCACAAAAAACACGTGGATGTGCTGTGAAAATTGCACGTAGACGTTCCGCCGCGCTTTATGTATAATTATCTTGATTCATAATAGGCCGAAAGGAAGGATAGATTATGCCAGTATCAGCAGCAAAAAGACGAAACAACGATAATTACAATGCAAAATGCGACGCAATTACAATTCGCCCGCTGAAACCGCAGGGAACGGCGATCCGCACCGCAGCAGAGGCCGCCGGGCAGAGCTTGCAAGGGTATATTTTGCAGGCGTGCGCGGAGCGCATGGCAAGGGATCAGGCCCAGGCCGCAGGCGCTGGACAGTCCAGCAGCACAACAGAGGACACGCCCGCGCCCACACAAGACAAGCCATAACACGCCCACACTATACGCGCCTATATACCAGGCCCATATACAGGCCATATAGCATAGACACACACCGCACCCAGCCCCAGCAACACCCAGCACCAGGCCCGCCAGCCCGGCGGGCCTTTTCTTTTTGCCCTTTAACGCGCGAGGCCATGCACGCATACACGCGGCTTTTACTACGCGCATTAAACGCGAGGCCCAGCGGCCAGCCGGCCGCCCCGATGGGGGAAAAGGTACTGTGCGCGGTTTTAAGCGTTTGCGGGTTCCGAAGCCCCAAAATATTTCTAGGTTTCAAAAATTTTTTCGGGGTTCCGCCGCCAGTGACCCCAAAAAGAAGGGGTGGGGCCAAAAATTTGTTCACAAATTGTTTACATAAAAAATGAAAGATGATACACCGTGATACGCTTTTTGAGGTAGAATTGGTATAGTGAAGAATATGGAGAGCCCCACAGCGGAAGCGCTGCGGGGCTTTTTCTATGCCTGGAAGTTGGAGGGGGAACGGATGGCAAAGCGGAGCGACGCCCGCGACGCCGCCCGGGAGGAATACATCGCCCGGAGGCAAAAGGGCGAAAAGGTAAACCTGAAAGAGCTGGCCGAAACGCTTGGCATAAGCTACGATACCCTGCGGCACTGGAAAACGCGGGACAAGTGGGACAGCCAGATCAAGCGCAAGCCCGGCGGGCAACCGCGAAACAAAAACGCGGTGGGCAACCGGGGCGGCGCCCCCAGAGGAAACAAAAACGCCGAGAAGGACGGAGCCTACTCGGCGATTTTCTTCAACCGGCTGTCGGAAGATGAGCTGGCTATTTTCAATGACGCCCCCCGCGGCGCGGTGGATGCCCTCAAGCATGAAATGGGAATCCTCAAGCTGCGGGAAAAGAAAATCCTCGACAAGATTAAAGAGTACGAGGAAGTGGACGAGGACACCCTCATTGTGAACAACGTCATGGATATGCGGGTGCCCGGCGGTAGGGGAGAGCACAAGCAGGACGGGGCCAATCAGAATATGGGGATGTACTTCAAAGACACTCCCTTTGCCCGCGTTCTGAAACTGCAAGAGGCGCTGTACAAGGTGCAGGGCCGGATTGCCACGGTGGCCGGCGCGCTGCGAGCCGCCGAGGAAAGCGACCGGCGGGTGGCGCTGGAAGCACAGCGCCTTGAACTGATGCGGATGAAAGTCACCGGCGAGGTAGATGACGACGGCGAGGACGGCGATGAACCATGAAGCTATATACAACGAAAGCGGTGGCCGAATGTCTGGGCATCACCGACCGGCAGGTGCGCAACCTGCGGGACGACGGCGTGTTGACCGAAGCGAAGCCGGGGCTGTTCAACATCAAGACAGTCGTGCGGCAGTATCTCGACTTCAAACTGGGAGGCAGAGATGACCAGGCGAACCTGATTGCCAGGAAAGCCGAGCGGGAACAAATCAAGGCCGAGCTGGAGAAGATGAGGCTGGAAGAAGCCCAGGGCAATCTCCACCGGACCGAGGATGTCAAACGGGCACTGGAAACGGCCTTCGCAAACTTCAAGACCAGGATGCTGGAGATACCCATGAAGTACGCCGGCACCCTTACCCAAGTGACCGACCAGGGAGAAGCCTTTGATATCCTGCGGGGAGCGGTGTGCGAGGCCCTGGACGAGATCAGCCAGTACGACATCGCATTTGCGATGGAAGAAGAGGAGGATGCAGATGGGCAGGAAGAATAAATGCCGCCGCTGCATCTGGGCGACGCGGCTATCCGAGCTGCAGACCTTTTGCCCATTCAAAGACTGCGTAAAGAAAGGTGTGGGACGGCATGGCTGTGCTGAAACTGGAACCGCAGACCGAAAAGCTGATGCGGGAAGTGCTGGCAGCTCTCAAGCCGCCCCCGAGCCTGACGTTGAGCCTGTGGGCCGATACATACCGGAAGCTGTCGGCGGAGGCCGCCGCCGCGCCCGGCCAGTGGCGCACCGACAATGCGCCCTACCAGCGGGAGATCATGGACGCCATCAGCGACGTACACACCCACAAGGTGGTGGTCATGTCCTGCGCCCAGATCGGGAAGACGGACGCTTTTATCCTGAACACCATCGGCTACTTCATGAAGTACAGGCCGGCCCCCATCATGGTGGTGCAACCCACGGTCAACCTGGGGGAATCCTTCTCCAAAGACCGGCTGGCAACCATGCTGCGGGACACCCCGGCCCTGCGCGGCCTCATCAACAACAAGAGCCGATACGCCGGGAACACCATCATGAAGAAGAATTTCCCAGGCGGGCAGCTAACCATCGTTGGGGCCAACGCCCCCACCGACCTGCGTGGGCGGCCCATCAAGATTCTGCTGGCGGACGAGGTGGATGCCTACCCGCCCAGCGCCGGCAAGGAGGGCGATCCTCTCAAGCTGGCCGAGAAGCGGCAGGCGACCTTCTGGGACTACAAGACGGTGCTGACCAGCACCCCCACCAACAAGTCCACCAGCCGTATCCGGGAAGAATACGAGCTTTCGACCCAGGAAGAGTGGGAGCTGCCTTGCCCCCACTGCGGCCACTATCAGGCCCTTGTCTGGGACAATGTGGTCTACGACGCCGAGAACTGGCCGGCGGGCGGCGCACAGTACCGCTGCGAGGAATGCGGCTGCGTAGACAAAGAGTACAGCTGGAAGAAGCAGAGCGTCCGGGGCCGGTGGGTGGCAGCCCATCCCGAACGGAAGGTGCGCGGCTTCCACATGAACACGCTGGGCAGCACCCTGTGCGACTGGCCGGGCATCGTCCAGCGCTACATAGAAGCCGACGAGGACGCCAAGCGGGGCGACTACCAGAAGATGAAGGTCTGGGTCAACACCGACCTGGGCCTGCCCTGGGAGGAAAAGGGCGACACGGCGGAGCCAATGCTGCTCCTCCAGCGCCGGGAGTACTACGAGGCCGAGGTGCCGGACAGCGTGATCTACCTGACCGCCGGCGTGGACACCCAGGACAACCGCTTCGAGGTCGAGGTGGTGGGCTGGGGCATCGGCAAGGAAAGCTGGGGTATCCGCTACCAAAAAATCTACGGCGACCTCAAACGCGGGCAGATATGGGCAGACCTGGACGAGTTCCTGGCCAGGGGCTGGCGGAAGAAGGATGGCACTGTGCTTTACCTGCTGGCAACCTGCATGGACAGCGGCGGCCACTTCCCGGACGAGGTGCTGCGGTTCTGCAAAGACCGGGCCGACCGGCGTATCTGGCCCATCAAGGGCCGCGGCGGCATGGATGTGCCCTTCACCCGTAACCCCACGCGGAACAACCGTGTCGGGGCGGACCTGTTCATCATCGGTGTTGACACCGGCAAGAACGTGGTGCTCTCCCGCCTGAACATCCTGTTCAAGGGGCCGAACTACTGCCACTTCCCAGCGGCGGAAGATGCCGGGTACAACGAGAACTACTTCAAGGGGCTGACTGCCGAGCACCGGGTCACGCGGTACAAGAACGGGCGCGCCGTGGAAGTCTGGGAGCTGAAAGACCCAGCCTTCAAGCGGAACGAGCCTTTCGACCTCCGCAACTACGCCACGGCGGCACTGGAGATCAGCAATCCGCCCGGCCTGGAAGTGCCTGGCGAGGAAGTGCCCAAACCGCAGGCCCCGGCGCCGCAGAGCCGCCGCCGGCTGTCAGGAGGGATTTGATATGGCGATCATCTCGAAAGAGCTGGCAGAAAAGCATCTGATCCTCTGGATGAAAGCAGAAGCCGCGGTTGCAACGGGCCAGAGCTACCAGATCGAGCAGATGACCCTGACAAGAGCCAGCTTGAAGCAGATCAGGGAGGAAATCGACTTCTGGTCTGCAAAGGTGGCGGAGGCCGAGGCCGAAGAAAAAGGCCATGGCCGGAATCGCATCTATCACTTTCAGCCGCATGATATGTAAGGAGGCGGTGCGCTATGGCAAATATGCTGGACAAAGCGATTGCCTACTTCTGGCCGGACAAGGCGGCCCGGCGGGCGGCGGCCAGAAAAACGCTCTCCGTCATTGATAGCGGATATGGCAACTACGGGGCCAACCTGACAAAGCGCTCCATGCGAGGCTGGCGGTATCACGGCGGCAGCCCGCAGGAGGACATTGAGGACAATCTGGATGTGCTGCGCCAACGCAGCCGGGACGCCTATATGGGCATCCCCATTGCCGCCGCCATGATTAAGACCATGCGGACCAACGTGGTGTGCAGCGGATTGGTACCAACGCCCCAGGTGGACGCGGACTTCCTTGGCCTGGATGAAAAGCGGGCGGACGAGCTGCAGGCGCAGATCGTCCGTGAGTTCAACCTCTGGGCCGACAGCACGGACTGCGACGCGGACGGCATCGACAACTTCTGGAATCTGCAAAGGCTGGCATACATCGGCTACCTGATGAACGGCGACGCCTTTGCCGTGCTGCCTTATGATGAACCGCAAGGGCGGCCCTATGGGTTGCAGGTGCGGCTGATCGAAGCAGACCGGATTTGCAGCCCGGACGGCTATGACCGCCTGGCACCCTGCGAGGTGCACGGGCATCAGGTTCACCAGATCGTCCAGGGCGTGGAGACCGACGAGACGGGCCGGGTGGTGGCCTACTGGATTTGTGACCATCACCCGCTGGCAAAGCTGGACCACAACGAACTGAGGTGGCAGCGGGTGGAGGCCAGGGGGGAGCTGACAAGGAACCGGAACATCCTGCACATCATGAAGCGGGAGCGGGCCGGGCAGCTGCGGGGCGTCCCGATGCTGGCCCCGGTGCTGGAAAGCCTGAAACAACTGGGCCGGTATACCGAAGCGGAGCTGGACGCGGCCATGGTGGCCTCCATGGTCACAGTCATGATCCAGAAGGACAGTCCGTCGAACACGGCCCCCTTCGGGCAGGTGCCGCCGGAAGCGGCAAAGGACCCGAACACACCGCCGGACGAACTGGGCATTGAGCTTGCCCCGGCGGCGATTTTCGATCTGGCGCCGGGCGAGAAGGCGAATATGCTGGACCCGAAGCACCCCACCACGACCTATGACGGGTTTGTGACCGCAGAAGCAAAGCAGATCGGAGCGGCTGCGGAAATCCCCATCGAGGTGCTGTTCAAGAGCTTTTCCAACAACTACAGCGCCAGCCGGGGCGCGCTGAACGAATTTTGGCGCGTCTGCGACATGGAGCGCAGCGGGTTTGCGGACAGTTTTTGCCAACCTGTCTATGAAAGATGGTTTGCGGAAGCGGTAGCCAGAGGGCGGATCAACGCCCCTGGCTTTTTTAATGACCCGGCGGTGGCGAGGGGCTACCTCGGGTGCCGCTGGAACGGCCCGGCCAGGACCAATCTGGATGCAAAAGCTGAGATCGAGGCGGCAGAGTTGCGCATCAGAAACGGCATCTCCACCGCCGAGCAGGAGACCGCCCAGATGACCGGCGGCAGCTATGCCGCCAATATCCGCCAGAGGAAGCGGGAAATCAAACAGATGGAGGAGGCGACAGGGATTGCATATGCCGACTTGCAAAAAAACTATTCAGGCGGTGGCAATGGCAGCGGCGGGAACGGCGACGCCGGAAACCGCAAAGACGGCGAATAGGCACTTCTGGCAGTTCCGCAACATTGCAGATAGCCAGAGCGCCGAGCTGATGCTGTACGGCGACATCGCACAATACAGCTGGTATAAGGACGATGTAACGGCAAAGCAGTTTGCGGATGAGCTGGCCGCCCTTGGCCCGGTGAACGAGATCACCGTGCGAATCAATTCGGGCGGCGGCGACGTCTTTGCGGCCCAGTCCATCGGCAACCTGCTGGAACAGAATGCCGCCACGGTGACGGCCCAGATCGACGGGCTGTGCGCCAGCGCGGCCACCATCGTCGCCTGCCACTGCGACAGAGTGGTGGCGGCCAATGACAGCATCTATATGATCCATCCTGTGCGGATGGGCATCTGTGACTACATGGGCAAGGAGGACTTGCGCCAGTGCATGGACGCGCTGGACGTGATCCGGGACACCATCACCGGCTTGTATGCCAGAAAGACCGGCAGGCCGCAGGAGGATGTGGCCGCCCAGATGGACGCCACGAGCTGGTGGACAAGCTCACAGGCAAAAGAAAACGGCTTTGTGGATGAGCTGACATATGAGGAAGAAACCGTTGTGGAAAACCGCAGCGGTTTTCTTTTTGTCAACAGTGTGGCGGCAGGGCTGCCCATCGACAAAGCCCCGGACTTCGTGCAAAGCCGCATCCAGAACGGCGGTTTGCAAAATACACCCCCGGCGGGCCAGCCGGAAAAAGACAAAGGAGATGGATCGGATATGGACATCAAGAACGCAAACGACCTCCGGGCGGCCTACCCGGACTTTGTGAACCAGATCGAGAGCGAGGCGGCATCCGCAGAGCGCAACCGGATCAAGGCTATTGAGGACATGGCCCTGCCCGGCGACGAGGAGGCGGTGAATGCCGCCAAGTTCGACAAGCCTGTTGCGGCCAGTGAGTATGCCGTCGCCGCCATGCAGCGGATGAAGGCGCAGGGCAGGAGCTACCTGGACAAGACCAAGGAGGACGCCGAGAACGGCGGTGCAGGCCAGGTCGGTCAGGGTGGGCAGGACCCCAAGGGCGCCAAGAATGCCGCAGAAAACGAGATGCTGAACGCGATCCGGCGTGCCAATGGCGCCGAGAACAAGGAGTAAGGGAGGAAACGGCAATGGCTATGAACCTTGCAAAAGAGACTTTCAGCACCGAGCGGAAGTACTTCGAGGCGGGCACCGATATTCGCGTTACCACCGCCGTGAAGCCTGCCGCCGCAGCGCTGGAAGCACACGCTCCTGTCATCCTGGGCGATGACGGGAAGGTGAAGGCAGTAACGTCGGCAGACCTGACGGACCTGTCTGGCCTGTATGGCATCACGGCGGACAGTGTTAATGCGGCAGAAGATGATGCTGTGATCCTGCTGACCGGCGAATACTTCGCGGATTCGCTGCAGCTGGAGGACAGCGTGACGGCGGACAAGCTGGAAACAGCGTTCCGCAACATCGGGATTTTCCTGAAGTAAGGAGGATAAACAGCTATGCCCAATCAGGTAAACATCTACGAGCCGAGATTCCTTGCCGAGGTGGTGCGCACCGCGCCTCCTCTGCACACTTTCTTTCTCGACAGCTTTTTCACCAACGTGCGGACCTTTAGCACCAAGCGCGTTGACATCGACATCGTGAAGGGCGACCGGCGGATGGCTGCCTTTGTACACCCTCGCGCCGGCGGCCAGGTGTTGAAGGGCACCGGCTACCAGACCGAGAGCTACGCTCCGCCCCTCATCAACCCCTACGACATTACCACGGCAGATATGCTGATGGAACGGCTGCCCGGCGAGACCCTGTACAGCGGCATGACCCCGGCGGATCGCGCGGCTCAGCAGCTCGCAGAGGAATACCGCCGGCTGAACGACGCCGTGACCCGCCGCGAAGAGTGGATGGCCGTGCAGGCGATCACCACCGGCCAGATTCCCATCGTGGGCGCCGGCGTGAACGAGATCATCGACTTCGGCTTCACCAACAAGATCACCCTCTCCGGGGACAACGTGTGGGGCGGCAGCAAGGCGGCCATCCTGGACAACCTGGAGGACTGGGTGGACCAGGTGCTGGTCAACGGCTTCGCCAATGTGGATCAGGTCATCATGGGCAAGACCGCCCTGAAGAAGTTTATGGCAGACAAGACCATCATGGAGATGCTGGACAACCGGCGGGTCTTTATGGGCGAAATCCGGCCCTCGAACCTGCCCAACGGCGTGCGGTACATCGGCGCACTGAACAAGCCCAGCCTGGACATCTACACCTACAGCGAGGTGTATCTGGACGACTGGACCGACCCCGACGAGCCTGAGACCAAGCCTCTGGTGCCCGACAACATGGTCATCCTGATGCCTTCCAACCCCGGCTTCATGCGGGCCTATGGCGCCTGCACCTATCTGGAGGACGGCGGGAACTGGGTCACTGCACAGACCAACCGTCTGCTGCGCAGCTTTGTGGAGCATCACCCTGACCGGCGGATGCTGGAGCTGCAGTCTCACCCGCTGCTGATCCCCGACAAGATCGACAGCTGGCTGGTGGCCACCGTCTGCTGAGGCAGAGGCCGTGATTACCGTCGAGCAGGTATACGGGACCCCTGAGCGGCCCGACGAGCTGCCTGTGTTCAAGGACTATCTGCCGGGCGACGTGGAGAATGTCTTCTTCAACCTGGACGAATTTGCAGAGATGCGGTTTGTGGACGGGAAGGAGATGCCGATCATCACCCAGAAGCCGGGGGTAAATCCGTATGACGCACACTGGCAGGCTGGCGCAAAGCAGAGTTTTGACGAGGGGCTGTACAGGGCCGATCTGATCCTTTACGTCAAGGAGAAGGACTATGGCCCCATGCCGAAGTCCGGCAAGCTGATCCGGCTTGACAAGAAGCGGGATTACTTCGTCAAAGAGTGCTCGCTGAAGATGGGGGTCTACCGGATGGAACTTGAGAGGGTGAGGTAATGGCTGACTACAACGTGACCTACGACGCTGGCAGCATGAGCATCATGCTGGACAGCGAACAGGTGGAAAGGGCGCTGGGCGACCTGAAAGGGAAGACCCCGGCGGCGCTCAAGGTGGCCGTCAACCGGACGGCCCGGCAGGCGCGGGCCATGATGCTGGACGATGTGAAGGAGCGCTATGACCTGAACGCGGCGGGCCGGAGGCTGATCCAGGACCTCAAGATGAGAAAGGCCGCCACCAACCGGAGCCTGGAGGCGAGACTGGGGATCACCAAGAACGACCCGGGCGCATTCCGGGCAGACCTGGGATATTTCCGCACCAGTCCGAGCAAGCCCTACATGGGTGCAGCCGTGCGGAATGCGCCGGAGTACTTTCAGGCCCGCGTCCTGAAAGGCAGCCCCATGAGAAACCTGAGCGGCGACGGGCAGATGAGCAAAGGCTTTCTCGTGAAGTTCAAAAGTGGACACGTCGGCATGGTGCAGCGCAACCCGGACAAGCCGGGCCCGGCCTACACGGCCAGCGGCAAAGTCCGGTGGTCGCCAAACCATCTGCTGGAAACCATGTCCAGCCCGTCCGGCTCTGCCATGCACCGCACCATCTGGAACGAGGATTGGCCGGACGTGGCCGAAATGCTGCGGGCCAATGCAGAGCGCCGGGTCGCCGAGCTGATCCTGAAGTACAGAAAGTGAGGCGGCAGGTATGGAAATGGGACACACCAGCGAGATGGCCCACCAGGCCATGATCGAGGAACTGGAGAAGCTGTTTGAGGGCAAGGAATACTCCGGGCAGGAGGGGCCGAAACCGCTGAAAATCTTCAAGCAGTTTGAGCCTATCCCGACCGACAACGACGAGGATACGGACACAAATGCAGCCAACTGCCCGTGCATTATCTGCAAGCTGTTGTCCGGCAACTTTGCGGCGTCGGGAGAAGCGCAGCTGTTGATGTTTCAGCTGGTGATTGCCGCCTATGACCGGGATGTGAGCCGGCAGGGGTACACGGATGTCGTGAACATCAAGGAAGCCATCACGCAGCATTTTTTGGCAGAGCCGTCGTTTGGCGGCTCTTTTGTCGTGCAGTATCCGATGGCCTGGGCAATCCAGGAGGAAAGCACTGTGCCCTACTACTGGGGCGTCGTGAATTTTTATGTCTCGGCCCCGGCAAGAAAGAACACACAAGTGGAGGACCTGATATGAGCGAAGAGAAGAAGGCCGCCCCGAAAGCGGCAAAAGCAGAAGGGAAGAAGGTCTACTGCGGCCCCACCATCCGCGGCGTGGCAAACCAGTACACCGTCTTTGAGGGCGGCATCCCCGCAAAGTTGCAGGAACAGGCGGCAAAGAGCGCGGCCATCAAGGCGCTGATCGTACCGCTGGAGAAATTTGCGGTGACCCGTGAGCGGGTGGAACGGGAAGGAACTGCGGAATACATCCTGTTTCAGAAGGCCCGGGCTGCCCTGAAGTAAGGAGGAATTTCTATGGCAGTAACGCACGGTTTTATTATCAACGAAGCCGCGACCAGCGTAACCGCGCCGCTTACCGCGACGGCGGGGCTGCAGGTTGTGGTGGGCACTGCGCCCGTGAATATGCTGGACGACCCGGCGGCGGCAGTCAACACGCCGATGATCGTCCGCTCCTACAAAGAAGCCGTCGAGGCGGCGGGATACAGCGACGACTTTGAGGACTACACCATCTGCGAGGCGGTCAACGCCTCGTTCCAGGTGATGAACGTCGGTCCGCTGGTACTTATCAACGTGCTCGACCCGGCAAAGCACACCACCGCTGTTGAAGAGACTGCTGTGCAGGTCAACGACGGCGTGGCCGAGGTGGACGTCACCGGCCTGCTGCTGGCAAAGCTGGTCGTCAAGAAGGAAGCTACCGAGCTGACCGCAGATGTGGATTATGCCGCCACCTTCAATGACGACGGCACCGTGAGCATTGCCCTGATCGAAGGCGGCGCAGGGGACGGCGCGACCCAGTTGCTTGTGAGCGGCACCAAGCTGGACCCGTCCAAGGTGACGGCGGATGACATCGTGGGAGGTGTGAGCATCAGCACCGGGGCCGAGACCGGCCTGGAAGTGGTGCGTCAGGTCTACCCGAAGATCGGCTATGTGCCCGGCATCCTGCTGGCACCCCGTTTCTCGCGGAACGCCAACGTCTGCGCGGCGCTGCAGGCCAAGTGCCGCAGCATCAACAGCGTGTTCAACTGCGTCTGCTTCGTGGACATCGACAGCACCGCAGAAGGGGCGGTCAAGTACCAGGATGTGGCGGCCCAGAAGGTCGCCCAGGCGGCCACCAGCCGGGAGGCTTACGGCCTCTGGCCCTACTGCAAGGTGGGCGACGTGGTATACAGCGGCAGTTCGATGGCTGCCGCTGTTACTGTCTACAACGATACCCAGTACGGCGACGTACCCAACGCCAGCCCGTCCAATGTGACCGCGCCCATCACCGCCGCCTGCCTGGCGGACGGCACCGAGGTGCTGATCGACCAGGAGCAGGGCAACGTCCTGAACGAGAACGGCATCGCTACCTGGGTGCGCGCCCAGAGCCGGTTTGTGCTGTGGGGCAACGAGACCTGCGCCTACCCCGGCACCACCGACCCGAAGGATATGTTCCTGTGCATCCGCCGCTTCTTCAACTACACGGCGGCCAACTTCGTGCTGAACAACCAGCAGAAGCTGGACAAGCCCATGAACCGGCGGCTGCTGGATTCCATCATCGACAGCGAGAACATGCGGGGGCAGGTCTATGTCTCCACCGGCGTCTGCGCCAGCTACGAGCTGATCCTGGACCCGGACCGGAACACCGACGCGGAGCTGGTGGCGGGCCACATCTACTTCTACCAGTACTGCACCCCCTTCCCGCCCATGAAGCTGGTCACCAACACCATGGAGTACCAGGCCGGCGCGCTGGCTACGGCGCTGCTGGGCTGAGAAAGGAGCGTACATAAATGGCACTGAATGTTTCCAGCACACTCGTCCCCGAAGTCATCAACGACTACAACGTCTATGGCGCGGACGGGGACCTGCTGATCGGTCTGGCAGACGAAATCACGCTGCCTAAGATCACCTCGAAAACGACCACCCTGTCGGGCGCGGGGATTTTGGGCGAAATCGACGCTCCTGTCCCCGGTCAGATCAAGAGCAGCGAGATGCAGATCAAGTGGAACCACCTGTACAGCCACGCTGCCCGGATGATGAATCCCAACGAGACGGTACAGCTGACCATTCGGGCTGCACAGCAGGCGGCCAACAAAGAAGGCGGCGTGGTCTACAAGGGCCTGCGCGTCGTGTGCAGCGGGCACCCGAAGGAGATCGACCTGGGCACCTTGAAGCGTGCCGACACGATGGGGGCTACCACCACCCTGGAGCTGCTGACCTACAAGGTCGAGGTGGACGACCAGGTCATCTTCGACATCGACAAGCTGGGCGGCAAGTACGTCGTCAACGGCGAGGACCTGCGGGCGGAGATCAACGCCCTGATCTAAACGGACCCCGGCTGTCCTGGTGGGCAGCCGGGCATTTTTACAGGAGGCAGAAATGGCAGAAGCTATCGCATTGGAGGCCGCCGCGCCGGAGGCCGCCGAGAAGAAAAACGTCGTGGTGTTCAAAAAGCCCTACAAGTTCGAGGGCAAGGAGTACACCGAGCTGGACCTGTCCGGCATGGAGAGGCTGACCGTGCAGGATGTCATCGACATCCAGCGGGAGCTGATCGAACAGGGTAACACCGCCGCCCTGGGCGCCATCGAAGCCACTACCGGCTATGCGATGGCGCTGGCCACCAAAGCCTGCCGGAAGCCGGTGGAGCTGTTCAAGTTGATGCCCCGGAAAACGATGGAACAGGTACAGGAAGCGATCCTGCGGGCGCTGGCGGGCAGCCAGCCCAGAGAACAGGCAGAGGCACAGATCAAGGCTCACGTCGTGAAGTTCGACCAGCCCTATATCTACGACGGCAAGAAGGCCGACATCAAGGGCCAGACCTTTGAGAGCGTGGACTTGTCCGGCGTGGGTGATCTGTGCACCATGCACGAAATTGCGGCGGAAAACCGGATGGCGGCGGAAGGCTTTTCGCCCTTGAACAAAGACCGGAATTATCTCCATGCAGTTATCGTTGCCAGCCAGGCCACCGGCCTGCCGGAGGACTTTTTCACCGGCCTGCCTGTGTGTGAGGCGGCAAAACTGCGCAACACGGTGGACAGCGGTTTTTTCGAGTAAACGGGGGCGCAAAAGAACTGCGCCGCCTGGCGATCCAGATTAGCCAGACGACATTTTCAAGCCTTGATGCCCTGCTGAAGATGCCGGTGAGAGACCTGCTTGATTTGGGTAACGAGGTGAGTGAGGTATGCCAAGCAATGGCGCGTTAGATTTAACCATCCGCATCATGGGCAAGGTGGACCCGTCGCTTGCCAAGTCCATTTCCAGCGTGACGAAACAGGCCGGGTCCATCTCAACGGTAATCGGAAACATCGGCAAGGCTGGCCTTGCGATGACAGGCGCGGTGGCGGTAGCTGCCGCCGGTGTCATCGGGAGCACCACAAAGGCCGCCCAGACCTTTGAGGACCAGATGTCCGACGTGGCAAAGTACGTCGGCGGCCTGACCGACGAGGCGGGCAACATCAACGTCGAGCCATACAACGAGATGGCGGACGCAATCCTGCGGCTGTCTACGGAACTGCCGTACTCCATCGAAAACCTGACCAGGATGGCTGCGGCCATGGGCGAAAGCGGCAAGAGCGCTGGAGAAATCATGGGCGGCCTGCTGCGAGATACCGCCATGGTGGGCGTGGCCCTTGACATCTCGGGCAACCAGGCGGGCGATTGGGCAACCAAGTGGGAAGAAGCCCTTAGTATGCCCCATGACAAAATCATGGACCTGTTCGACCAGATCAACTACATGGCCGCAAACTCCGCGACAACCGCCGTGGAGATCGGTGAGGTCGTCAACCGAGTCGCATCGCTGGGGCAGGTCACAGGCATGGACCCGGATGCGACGGCAGCGTTGGCTACCGGCCTGCTCTCAATGGGCATGGATTCGGCCCGGGCGGCCACCAGTATCAAGAACATCTACACCAACCTGACTATGGGCGCAAGTGCTACGGATCGCATGACCAGGGCATGGGATCGCCTCGGTATGGATGCTGTAGAGGTCGCAAAGGCCATGCAGTCGGTGGACGAGTACGGCAACAGCCTTGCGCCGGATACGCTCATCAGCGTATTTGAGGCGATCGGACAACTGCCGGAGTACCAGCGCCTTTCCACCATCAACGACTTGTTTGGCAGATGGCCGATGGAGGCTGCTGCAAAGGTGGCACAAAACCCGCAATTTATTGTTAAGCTCCTGAATGACGCCAACGGCACCGACTGGATGGGCAGCATGGAGAAAGAGCTGATCGTCAAGACCAACACAGCAGAGGGCCTTGATGAGATGTTCGGCAACGCCGTGACGCGCTTCATGGTTACGCTGGGCAACAACTTCCTGCCTGTCAAGAAGGAACTGGCGATGCTGGGCATCGACATGATGAACGGCATTACCGACAGCTTGCCCGACCTGACCAGGCTGGCAGAGGGCGTAATGCCCATGCTGCGCAGTGCGGTGGAAGGTATTGGGAATGCCGTCAAAAATGCCCTGCCGTACATCCAACAGGCAGTTGACTATGTAGCCAACAACGGCGACACGGTAGCCAAATGGGCCACCGGCCTGGTAGGCGTTTTTGCACTCATGAGCGCGGCACCCACCATCAGCGGCATTGCCAACACCATCCTTGGCCCGGCCTCCGGGCTGATGTCCGTGTCCCCCGGCAGAGGGCAGCGATTTGCCGCAGGGGTGACCGGGGCGGTATCCAATGCGGGCGGAACGTTCCGAGCCGCACAGCTCGGTGCTCAGATGTCTAACAGCCTGGGCGGGAGTTCGCTGGGAAATACGATCCTCGGTGGGATTCTCGGAATCCAGAACGCAGGCAGCCTTAACAAGGCAAAAACGGGCAAAGGAATGTCCCGCGCCGTCGGCAATTTGATGAGCGGCATCACGGCGGCCCAGGCAGGCGGCGGAATCCTCGGCGTGCTCGGAAACACAGGCGTTGGCAGATATGCAAAAAACGTTGGGCATTCGGTGCAAAATCTGGCAAATACAGGGCTTGTACAGGATACGCTGGGCGTTGGAGCGATGGCTTTTGGCGGGCTTGGAAACTTGTTTGCCAGAACGCCCGCCGTAGCTGCAGCCGCGGCTACATCTAGCGGGATACTTGGACGAATCGGCGGTGCGTTAAGCGGCGCAGCTGGAACAGTATCGGGTCTCGGTACGGCCTTGGCGACGACGCCCATAGGCGCGGCAGCCCTGAATGTGGGCTCTTTCCTTGGCGCTGGTGCCGGAGTGATCGGTACAGTAGCATCGCCCCTGGCGAGCGGGTTCTTGTCCCTGCTTGGGACGTTTGGCCCGGTCATTGCCGGTCTGGGCGGCGTAGTCGCCGTAGTGAGCATTCTGGGCGACAACCTGGAAGGCATCCGCACGGTCGTGGGGAACATCTTCGGCCCGGCGGGGGTGCAAGTGCTCGACAACTTCGTGGGCGGTGTCACCAACATTGGGAACGCCATCCAGAACGCACTCAGCCCGGCGGGGCTGGCAAACATCCAGCAGGCCATCACAAGCACCTTTGGCCCCGGCGCAGGACAGGCGTTTGCAACGCTGATCCCCTTGATCCAGACGGTGACAGGTATCTTCGGCCAGATTGTAGACCTGGGCGTGAACCACATGAAACCGCTGATCGAGGAAATCTTCTCGTTCCTGACCGGAACGCTGTTCCCCGCGGTGGTGCCGCTGCTGTCTACCGTCATTGGACTGGTGGGCACGATGCTTGTGAACGCCGTTAAGCTTATCGTGGATGTGGTGAAGGCGGTTCTGCCAGCTGTTGAACCTATCATTACGGGAATTATCGGCCTGATCCAGGGCATCGCCAATGTGGCAGTGTCGGTGGTCAATTTCGTGATTCGAGGGTTGAACAACATCTCAATCACCATGCCGGATTGGCTCAAGTATGTTCCGTTTGCGAGTGAACTGGCCGGCAAAACGCTTGGATTTGAGCTGCAAGAGGTATCTCTGCCGCAGTTCGCCAACGGCGGCTTTGCTACAAGGCCGTCCATCGCGGGCGAGGACGGCCCCGAAACCATCATCCCACACGACCCGGCCAAGCGGAGCAGGGCTATTGCCCTCTGGCTGCAGACCGGTTCCATCCTCGGATTGAACAGCTTTGCGGACGGCGGCTTCACCAATGGGATGAAGGCGTGGGGCGTGTCGGCGCTGGCCGGGCTGGCGCTGGGCAGCACGCCCGGCGTGGCCTTCACCAAGGGCGTAAAGCTACTGAACGTGGCTGCTGATGTGATGCAGCTGGCTGGTGCGAACAGCGCCGAGGCACGGAAGTTTATTTCGACGGCCCGGGCGGGCGCCCGCCTCCGGGGCGGCATGGGCTACCTGGCAAGCATGGATGGGCTGAACCTGCCCGACCTGACGCCCAGAAGGAGCGCCGGAAGCATGGGCAGGAGCATCGGCGGCAGCCTGCCGGCCATCACTTTTGCGCCGCAGATCACCGTCAGCGGCAGCATGAGCGAGGAGGACGTGAATAAACTGGTGGAACTGCTCTACCAGAAGTTTGCCGAATTCATGGCCCGCTATGAACGTGAAAGGAGGCGAACGAGCTATGCCTGATACCTACACTACCATCAGCGGCGACACATGGGACGGCATCGCGCTGGAGGTGTACGGGAGCGAGGCAGAAGCCGACTGGCTGATGCAGCATAACCCCCAGTACATCACTACCACCAAGTTTGCCTCCAGCATTGTCCTGCAAACCCCGGCGGTGCCGGTGACTGCGCCGGCAAATCTGCCGCCCTGGAAGCGAGGCGGTTGATGTGAGCATTGCAGGGGCGATCAGCGAGAAGGCCCGGCGGGCAACGGTATGGCTCATTTACGGGAATACGGACATCACGGGAGACATCTCGGATATTCTGGAAAGTTTCAGCTACAAGGACTGTGCCGAGGGAAAGAGCGACAGCATCTCTATTGCCATCGACGCCGCCGGCGACGAATGGAAGGGGAGCTGGATGCCCGACAAGGGCGCAAAGCTCTACCCGACCATCGCGGTGACAGACTGGAACTTCGGCGGCGCAGATTGCGCGGTGCGGAATCTGAGCGCAGAGTGCGGGGCCTTTACTCTGGACGACCTGAGCTACAGCGATGCGCCGGACGTGCTGAACATCGGAGCAGTGGCAAAGCCGAACGACACAAGTTTCAGCGAGAGGGAACGGGACTTCGACTGGAAGAACACCAGCGTCCAGAAAATTGCTGAGGAAATCGCGGGCCGGTACAACCTGACGCTGCAGTTCGAGGGGACGGACCACGAGATCGAGGTCAAGGAGCAGAGTGCCACCGACAGCGCGTTCCTCCAAGAGCTATGCGAAACCTACGGGCTGTGCATGAAGGTCTACACGGAAAAGCTGTGGATTTATGACCGGGAAGCCTACAAGGCAAACGACCCGGCCTTCACGGTCTACCGCGTTGCCCCTGCGGATGATCCTACGGCCCTCTGCGTCAAGCGCGGGAGCTTCAGCTGGAACACGACCCTGGCCGGGACCTATACGGGCGGCATCTTCACATACACCAACGAGAAAGAGGAAATCGACATTTCGGTGGAAGTGGGGACGCCAGAGCGCCAGCTCAAGCTGAACAAGAAAGCCAGCAATGAAGCGGATGCTCAGGCCCAGCTCGAAGCGGCTATTGCAAATGCCAACCACGGGGCTACCACCGTCAGCTTTGCCATGATGGGCTATCCGGCGGGGGCCGCGGCCCAATGCTTCACCCTTTTGGGGTACGGGTCGATAGACGGCAAGTATTTCATCGACAGTATGGAGCACAGTCTGAGCAAGTCGGGTTATACGACCAAGATCGAGGCCAGCAAAGTGGAGGCAGTGACCGGATGAAAAGTGAAGTCCGCTTTGGCCGGGTGAGCAACATCGACTACCCGGCAGGCACCTGCGAAGTGACCTACAAAGACCGGGACGAAACCGTGACCAAGCAGGTGTCCTTCATCTCCAACCGGCAGTACATTATGCCGAAAGTGGGGGACCTGCTGATCGTGCTGCATCCCGGCACGCAGTCCGAGGACGCCGTTGTCCTGGGCACCATCTGGAACAACGTGAACACCCCGGCGGAAGGCTACGAGGGACTGTACCGGAAGGACTACGACCTTGAACAGGGGAAGTGCTACCGCCGGTACGACGCCAACGTGCCGGAAGCCCTCTACCACATCGAAGGCGACGACTATGTGGAGGTCAAGAAGAACCAGCAGACCGACATTGACGGCGATGCGAACATCACCATCAAGGGCAAGCTGGTGCTGAAAGTGGGAAGCTGCACGGTGACCATCGAGGACGGGACGGTGACGGTGGATGCCGCCAGCAAACTGAATATGACCGCGCCGAACATCAAAATAGACGGCAACACGGTCAATATCACAGGAGAGGCCGGCGACTGCGTTATCAGAGGCGTGAGCCTGGTAAACCACGTCCACACGGGCAACCTGGGCACACCCACATCGCCGCCGCTCTGACAGGAGGTGGGCGCAAATGTATGTGGGCACATACGGAGACATCGTGTTCAACGTCAGCCATTTGCAGGTGTTGACGCCATCCAATATCTCGGGCAGCACCGGGGCGGACTGGGCGGATCACGAAGTGCTGGGCAGTAAGACCAAAAGCCAGTATCTCGGCCCGCAGCTCAGGAGCTACCAGATGGACATCCAGCTCAGTTCCTCGTTTGGCGTGGCCCCGCGCACGGCGCTGGACCGTTTGCAGGAGATGAGCGAAAACGGCGAGGTGCACTATCTCATCATCGGCCTTGCGCCGCTCTCCATGAACAAGTTCGCCATTGAAAGCATCAGCGATACCTGGGACGTCGTAGGGCGGATGGGTGTCCTGATGGAATGCAAGGTCAGCCTGACCTTCCGGGAGTATCTATGATCGACATCAGCAAAACGGTCCTTGCGTTGTCGGTGGCGCCGGACAACGTAACACAGGAAGAACTGCGGGACATCGACGAGTGCCTGCGGGTGCTGTACACAACGCCGATGGGCAGCCAGGAGGGAGACCGGCGGCTTGGCATCAACGTGGAAGCGGTGCTGGACAAGCCGACGGGGGTAGCCAAAGCACTGCTGACGGCGGAGTATGTGGCAAAAACCGCAGAGTATGAGCCGCGCGTGAAGGTGCTGCGGGTCGAGTTTACGGAAGAAGATACGCTGCACGGAACGATCGCGCCAAAGGTGGTGTATACGATTGTCACAGATTGAGGAATTTGCAAACCTGCCGACGGTGACCATCACGGGAGCGGAAACGCTGGAGGAAACCATTGCACAGTGCAGGGAGCTGTACGCAAAGTTTGACAAGGAACTGAACGGGAACAGCTCGGAGTACACCCTGGCCCGCTGCAATGTGGCAAACCTGGTCCTGCTGACCATGGCGCACCGGTTCCATCACCAGATGGAGTATACCGACGCCTGGGGCAGGGCGGAGCTTCTGCCTACCAGCACCGGCGCGGCGCTGGATAACCTGGCCCCGCTGGTCGGAATTGGGCGGTTACCGGCAGGCCATGCAACGGTTGTGCTGCGGTTTACCCTGGCGGCAGAGCGCCCCAGCGCCGTCATGATCCCGGCGGGGACGCGGGTAAGAACGGGGGATGGAATCTATTTCCACACCATAGAGCTTGCGGAGATCATGCCGGGGGAGCTGACGGTGGATGTGACGGCCCAGGCTGAGGAGGCCGGGGCCAGGAGCGACAGCCTGCCGCCCGGCGAGATCAACATCCTGGTAGACCCCATCCCGTACATGAAAGAAGTGACCAACATCTCGGAATCGACCGGCGGAACGGACGTCGAGGGAGACGACAGCCTGACAAGGCGCATCTACCTTGCACCGTCCGCCTTTTCTGTGGCCGGGCCGCAAGACGCCTACGAATACTACGCTTCGAGCTGGCGGGCAGACCTGACCGACAAGAAGATCATCTGCGAGGAAGGGTACACGGTGCACATCTTCTTTCTGATGGAGGATGAGCGCCGGCTGCCGACTGAGGAAGAGTGCGCAGAACTTGAGCGGTACTTCGAGGATGTGCGCAAGCCAATGGGCGACCTGGTAAAGGCCCACGCCCCGGAGGAAGTGGAGTACAGCATTGCGCTGACCTACTACATCGCATCGAGCAACGCCAAGAGCGCAACGACCATCCAGGAGAATGTCAATGCCGCCGTACAGGATTACATCCTGTGGCAGCGGAAGATCGGGCGGGACATCGACAACTCGGAGCTTATCAAACGGGTACGCCAGGCCGGGGCAAAGCGTCCGACCCTGACGGCGCCGGTGAATGCCAGGGTGTCCAGCATCCAGGTCGCCAAGCTGACAAGCTGCAGCGTGACCTACGGAGGGATGGAAGATGACTGATGAACTGCGCATGACGGGACTTCTGGCTGGGTTGCCGCCTATCCCGGCGGATACGCCGTGGGTCCAGGTGCTGGAAAAGGTATATGTCCAGATGCAGCTCAAGACGCTGGACTATGCGGACAAGCTGCGTATCTATACCCACCTCGACGATGTGAGCGAGGAAGTGCTGGACGTCCTGGCTGTGCAGTTCAAGGTCGATTGGTACAGCCAGAGCTGGCCGCTGGAAACCAAGCGCCGTGTCATCAAGACGGCTCTTGAAGTACGGCGCTACTACGGCACAGACTGGGCCACAGAGACGGCGCTGCGGTCAATCTATCCGGGGTCGAAGATCATCGAGTGGTACGACTACGGCGGGACGCCGGGGCACTTCATCGTGGAGTGCGACATCTCGGACAGCTGGGAACAGCCAAGCATCGCCGAAATTAAACGGATCACCAACATCTACAAGCGGATGACGGCTCATCTTGAGCACATCCGCTTTACTGTTACGGCGGAAAGGCCGGTGACTGCCTATGCCGTCGGGGCGCTGACCGGGACGGCTGGACGGATGACGGTGATCCTGCCGGGGAAAATCGAGCCGCGCCCGGTGAAGGTGGCGGCTTATGCTGGAGCGGCCCCCGGCGGCATCGCCGCCAGGATGACGGTGCCCATCCACGGCACCATCCGCCAAAAAGAAATCAGGGTGACGGGCTACGCCGCCGCCAAAACCGCTGCCACAGCCATGCGCCTGACGGCGGCAATCAACGGGAAAATCGAACAGAGAGACATCACGGTGCGCGGATTTGCCGCTGCGAAGGCGACAGAAACCGTGCAGCGCATTGAGGTCAAAGTAAAGGGAGGGAATACATAATGTCCTGGAACCAGTCGGCTTACACAGTCGTTGGCGCGGAAATGCTGACCGAAACGCTGTCCGGCAGAAAGCTGACCATCACGCAGGCGTTTGGCGGCACGGAGGCGGCCGACGAAGGCTCGCTCGGGAACGCGACGGACGTTCAGGGCGACAAAATCACCCTGGGGCTGATGGGCATTGAAGATGCAGAGGCGGAAGACAGCGAAGGAAATCTCGTCCCGGCTAAAAAGGTCGGCATCATGATTACCAACGAAGGCCGGTCGGAGACCTGCTACCTGCACCAGGTGGCCGTCTTTGGGCGGCTGGACGGTGAGAGCGAAGACCGGATGATCTACATCCTGCAAGATGAGCGCGGCATCGAGGTGCCGCCGGAGGCGGACAACCCGGACTTTGAAGTTGACCTGTATGCGGTCATCTTCATCTCGAACAAAGCGCAGATCACGGTGAACGTGACTGCGGGCACGCGGGTAACGCCGGGCCAAGTCCAGCAGATGATCGAGGCTCACAACGACAGCCCCACCGCCCACTCGGGCATCATCCAGCAGGCCATGAGCCAGGCCGTTCAGCAGGCTGTGGCACAGGTATCTGGCATGGTCGGCTCTGCCATCGTGAAGGAGATCACCATCCCGGCAGAAGGCTGGGCGCTGGACGAGACGGGTTCGGATGAGCCGTACATGGGGATGGACGAGTACCGCTATTACGTCGATGTCACAGACGAAGAAGTGACGGATGACCAAGTGCCCATCGTCGCCCTGCATAAAGACGCACTTGAAACCGCAAAGCAGGCCGGGCTGTGCCCCACGGCGCAGACCGTGACCGGTGCCGTGCGGTTTTGGGCTAGATACGAACCGATGCAGGACATGGCGGCAACCCTTGCGTTGCTGTCTGCGTCCGGTAGCGGACAGACAGGAGGTGGTGGTACATATGTGCTGCCTGTAGCCACAGCAACCACACTCGGCGGCGTGAAACTCGGTGAAGGCTTCTCGACCACGCCGGACGGCACGCTTTCCTATACCGGCACGGGGCTGCCGGAGGATGCGTTTGCACAGCCCGACGAAACGCAGGAGATGCTGGACGAGGTGCTGCCGCTTGCGTAACGACGAAAAATGAAGAACAGGAGGAAAGAGGAATATGGCCTATAGCGAAACTGCAATCATCGACGTTGGGGCGCTGAAAAGCTCCCTCAACCGCGTGAAGCAGACGATCCTGGCAGAAATCTCGAAGTCTGGCCACGCCAAGTTCCAGAAGGTGGACGCTGTGCCGGAGGCTACTGCGGCAGAGGAGAACATCCTCTACCTGGTTAAAAACGCCGGCACCAACCACTACGACATCTACGCCAAAATCGACGGCGCCATGGAGCTGCTGGACGATACCACCGTCAGCCTGGACGATTACGTCACTGAGGAGGCACTGGCCGAAGCTCTGGCGGGCGTGGCCGGCGGCGCTCTCTACGAGGGAACCAAGACCGACCTGGAGGCCGCTGACAGCACCGTCATTGAGGCATACTTCACTCAGCACAGCGACGTCACCCCCAAGAAGGGCGACGTCTTTGTTGTTACCACCATCGTCAGCGAGGTGACCTACGAGCAGTCGGCCTACCGGTACACCGGCACCGACTGGGTGGCCATGACCGGCGCGGTGGACGCCAGCAAGGTCATGCTGCGGGAGGACATCGTCCTGGCTGGCAACTACACCCAGGTGGGTAACATCACCAAGAGTGCCAACGGCACCGCCACCTTGTCCGCCAAGGGCAAGAGCGTGGCCGCCGTGCTGACGGACATCCTGTCCAAGCGCCTGCAGCCCACCATTACGGCCCAGCCCAGCATCAGCGGGTTTGCGCTGACCGGGGCCAAGGCGGTGGAAGCCGGCACCTCGCTGGCAACCGCCAACTACACCGCCGCCACCCTCAACCCCGGCTCTTATCAGTACGGGCCTGAGACCGGCGTCGAGGCCAGCAACTGGAAGGTCGAGCGGATCACCGACCAGGGCACGGAGCAGGTGGCAAGCGAGGATGCTGCGTCCCTGACCGCCGGCTCCGACAACAATGGCGGCGACGGCTTCATCATCGGCGACAAGGGTGGCGAGGGCGTTGTCAACAGCCTGAAGTACAAGCTGACCGTCACCCATGGCGCGGGTGTCACCGCCGATGATAACCTCGGCGATGATTCCAGCCCTGCCGTCAGCATCACCGCCGGCAGCAAGACCAAGGAGACCGGCGCCTACACTCCGTTCCGCAATGTGTTCTACGGGGCCAGTACCACCAAGCCTACCCTGGACAGCGCGGCTATCCGCGCCCTGACCCCCACCGGCAAGGCATATGCCGCCGGTAGCCTGACCATCAATGTGCCGGCTGGTGCCCAGCGTGTGGTGATCGCCTGCGACGCCACCAAGACCGGCGTCACCAAGGTCATCAACCAGACCGCGATGAACGCTGACGTTACCGCCACCTTTGCCAAGAGCACGGTGCCGGTGGAGGGTGCAGAGGGCTATACCGCCATCAACTACAACGTGTGGGTCTTTGAGCCTGCCGTTCCCTATGAAAACACGGCGACCCTCGTGGTCACCCTGGGCTGAGGAAAGGAGGAGTAAATCATGGCAGTCAACAACACGACCGGCAGCTTTGCCTCTATGGAGTTCCCCATGGCCTTCTCCCGGCAGGATTCTTTCCCGCTGGATAAGTCCTCGGTGTACGGCTCCCTGTCTGATGCGCAGACCTATGCCCAGACCAGCCCCCTTGCCTACGTCGGCCAGGTGATCGCCGTGGTGGTGGACGGCACCGCCACCATCTACCAGATCAAGAACACGGCGGGCGACCTGGAGGCATTGGCTTCCGGCGACTTTGAGGGCAATGTGGAGGCCGTCCTGGCTACACAGATCGCATCCGATACAGAGGTCACGGAGATGCTCAATGAGGTATTCGGCACGAATGATGCCGAGGGCTGATAATACACACAAACGATAGGAGGATATGAACTATGGCTTACACTGAAAGCAAACTCATGAATCTCGGCCACCTGAAGGACCTTGCCGTCAAGGCTGAGGCGGAAATCGCTGCCGTCAAGGCGAAAATCCCCACCAATGTCAGCCAGCTGACCAACGACAGCGGCTATCAGACCAGTTCTCAGGTGACTACTGCCATCCAGCAGGCCATCGCCGCTTCCGGCCACGCCAGCTTCCAGAAGGTCGATGCGGTGCCGGAAGCTGAGTCCGCCAAGGCCAACATCCTGTACCTCGTTATGAACGACGAGACCAGCCACTACGACATCTACGCCAAGGTGGACAACGAGATGGTGCTGCTGGACGACACCACCGTGGACCTGTCCAACTACGTCCAGAAGGACGGCGACAAGGTGCTGTCGGACAACAACTACACCGACGCCGAGAAGAGCAAGCTGGCCGGCATCGCAGAAGGCGCAAACAACTACGTCCACCCCTCGCACACCGCGCAGTCTGAGGGCTTCTACAAGGTCACCGTGGACAACCAGGGCCACGTTACCGCCGTGACCGCCGTTACCAAGGAGGACATCACTGGTCTGGGCATCCCCGCACAGGACACCACCTACAGCGACGTGACTGCCGGCGGCGCCTCCGGCCTGATGAGCGGCGCTGACAAGACCAAGCTGGACGGTATGCAGATCGCTACCGATGGCGAGGTGACCGAGATGCTGAACGAGGTCTTCCCCACCACCTGATAAAACCAAAAAGGACAGGCGGGCGGGTGGGTTTGGGAGCCTGTCCACTAAAACAGGAGGTGAACAGACCATGGGGCTGACCCTTACATCACAAATCAAGACTGCGCTTCAAAAGGCAAAGTCTTATACGGCGTCTCATATTTCGGAGTTGGCGCAGGCCACGACGGAGCTGTTTGAGGAGGTGGACGCGGTAAAACTGGACAAGCCGCAGGCCGTCGCCGTCTCTATCCCGGCTACGGGCTGGCA
>ERZ1643246.529-NODE-529-length-48864-cov-31.053289_pt1 | contig 48864 bp, 49 predicted proteins | sample MGYA00579265_ERZ1643246 | MGnify/ENA primary metagenome ERZ1643246 (study PRJEB29033, sample SAMEA4952261) | chicken gut metagenome | biome: Broiler Chicken; feature: Gastrointestinal Tract; material: Caecum | place: Ireland | collected 2018 | study: Broiler... | reverse complement strand
GTTCCAGCACCTGCTCATCGGAAAGATAGGAGCATGGCTCGATGTGGCTGTTGGTCACCTGGCTCTTGCGCTTCATGAAAGTGTCCAGCACCGTCTGCAGAGCCGCCATATCATGCGGGACGGAGCCTGGTCGGTACTGATCGCCGGTGACAGTCACAAACCGGTTAGTCGCTCCCGGAAGATAGACCTCCAGCCCGTGTGTCCGGTTGTTGATGTAATAGACAGTCTTGTCAAAGATATAATCCGCATCGACCTGAAAGAATCCCCGCAGGCCGCTGCCGGACGGGGAACGCTCAAAATAGGCGTCTTTGAAGATTCCAAGCACGGAAGCGGCCACATCGTTCAGTGTGCCGTCCTCCCGGATGCAGTGGTCAATGTCGATGGCCCCGATCCCGGAAGCCACCCGGATACCGATCCCGTCATAGCCGCCCATGGCGTAGGCTTTCATGGCGTCTGTGAAATCCGAAAAGGTGTCCGGGTTGTTCGTCTGTGCTTTCCGGTTGGTCCCCGGCTTATAGGGAACCTTGGTCAGCCTGGAAGATTTGGCGCCGCGCTCCATCTTCCAGGTGCAAAACCGACAGGAACTCTTTAGCTCTGCCGGGATGTTCACAAAATTTACGGTACTTGTATGGGTACTCATCTGTTTCACGCTCCTTAGAAGTTGATCTTAGACCGCGCATGGGTAATTTGGGAGACCAAGATTACTCTGTGCCGGATAAGGCCAGTCCCAAATGTGCCTCCACCGCTTTTTCAATCTCGTGGACCTTTTTGAGACTTACCCTCCCCACATAAGACTTCAGCGCGAGCTTGCCCACGGTAGTCAGCTGCTCGCCCAATACCATGGAGGGCTCCAGGGCAGGGCACTCATCCGCTAAGATCACATGCGTCGGGAGATAGGATTTCTTCAGCTTGGAGGTCAGCGGAACCACCGTCACGATCCCGGAATGCAGATTGGCCGTATCGTTGCTCATAATAAAAGCCGGACGGCATCCATCCTGGACGCTTGTCCCCGGATGGCATCCCAGCTCCACAAACCAGATGTCGCCACGTTGAGGAACGCGGTCAAGAAGGTCCGTATCTGTCCTGCGTTCAAATTGCTCGGCCTCGCTCCGGCTGTGTGTAACGTCATATGTATTTTGCTGTCTCATGATCAGCTTCTTGGGATTAATCTTCATCTTTCTGGAATACGATGATTTCCTTCGTTTATTTTTTCTTCCCACATTGCTCACCTCCCAGGACGTCAAATTTATACATTAAAAAGGCCAAAACAGCCAGCGTCTCAAAAGATGCTGTACTGCTTTGGCTATGTATGGATGGCTCTGTCGCCCTCCGCCTCCTGGCATTATAAAATATACACCCGTTTCCACTCAAAAAAACAGTACCTAAATGTTCAAAAAAAGCAGCGAAATGCTCATATTAAACTTCGAAAATGCTCATTTCCCTTTACGCTTGAAAAGGCCCCCGTCATGCGAGGTCCCACTCTATAAAAACAGATATTCCGCTTTCCATTTCATATAATCATCCACTTCTAATGCCAAATCATTGAGGATCCCTTTTCTATAACGGGTCAATGTTGCCTGTGAAAGATGCCATTTGGCTTCCAGTTCTGTTCGGGACAATCTTCTGATGAAAAAATCCTCAGCCAGCTGTCGGGACGCTTCATCCAACGTACGAAAGCCCCGTTCTATAAGAAATACCTTTTCCTTATCCGCAAGGTACTGATCAACCATTTCCTGATCCCAAGGAGATACCTTAGGAATAATAAATGTGGACTCTATCGACGGATTCTCAGCGGAGAACGCCGATGGTTCAATTTTTCCCCTCTTTACAATAGTAGGATGCTGCTTTTCAAAATGGGCACATTGTTCCTTCATTTTCACATACTGTTTTGCTGCCCTGGTAACATATAAAATTGCCTCATCACTTGGGGTGCGACGCTTCTTTTTGCTGCTTCTCATCACTCACCCTCCTCGTATTGCTCAACCGTAATCAGTTCCTTTGCAATCTCAAATACTGCCTTTTCTCTTGCGGCTCTTATCTTTTGCGGTCGTAAAACTGTTCCATATTCATCTTTTACCCGGCTCCACGGCAAATGCTCTATGTACAGACAGCGAAACACCGCCCTTGTGCGTGCATCCATCCGCTCGTTCATCGCAACCTCGATAACTGCAAGCTCCCGGTTCAGGATGTCAAGCTCCATCTTATATTTCCGAGCCTCTTCCTGTATCCTCCGCCTTTCCTTCCAGACAAAATCATTGTCCAGAAGGATGGCGATGCGTTCCGGCTGATTGGAGATGTTACTGGTCTGCACCCGTTCTGTGTCGTACCTTACTCCACCGCCAATCAGGTCCCGGATCGCCATATCTTTTGTGTATTCAAAGTTCCCCGTCATCAGATTCCTGAGCTGATCCCTTCTCTTAACACTCTCCGAATACCGTCCAGCCAGCAGGAGCGCCTCCTCGATATACCGTTCATCGATCTTATAAGTTTCTTTTTTCGGTCGTCCCATCGTGTAGAACCTCCTTCCTGCCGAACTAATACTTTATCATTTTCCAAGCCTTGCTTTCACCGCAGCAATCAGCTTCTCCTGCGTTACGTCCTTTTGTTCCAGAGCTACCATTACATCTTCATCTACAGTTCCTTTTGTGATGATGTGGTGGATGGTGACCACCTCGGTCTGACCTTGCCGCCAGAGCCTGGCGTTTGTCTGCTGGTACAGCTCCAGGCTCCATGTCAGCCCGAACCATATCAGAATGTGGCCTCCCTGCTGAATGTTCAGACCATGCCCGGCAGATGCCGGATGGAGCAACGCCACCGGAAGTTTCCCAGCATTCCAGTCCCGGATATCCGTGCTGTCCTTGATATCCCTCGGATGATAACCGAGCCTTTCGAGATGGTCTATAATACGCTTCCGATCATGCTTGAACCAGTATGCGATCAGAACACTCTGTCCGTTAGCCGCTTCCAGAAGGTCTTCCATAGCCTCCATCTTATGGCTGTGTATCTCCCTGGCGCTGCCATTCTCGTCATAGACAGCGCCATTCGCCATCTGAAGAAGCTTTCCAGATAGAGCGGCTGCATTGGCTGCGTCAATATCTCCATCCTCCAATGGGATCAAGAGATCCCTGGCCAACATCTCATACAGCTTCTTCTCCTGGCTGTTCATCTCAACTTCGTGCTTTGTAAAGATACATTCCGGCATCTGCAGATAATCCAGCGCCTTCATGGAGATAGTGATATCGGAAATGCGCTGATAGATCTGTTCTTCAGCCCCTGGACGGGGGACATACTGGAACACAATACCGGTCTGAGGATTTATGCTGCCGGGTTTGAAATATGCCTCCCGGTATCGGCCGATAAATTTTCCCAGTCTTTCCCCGCCGTCCAGGATACCGATTTCAGCCCAGAGATCCATTAGACCATTGGAAGTCGGAGTCCCAGTAAGCCCAACAAAACGTTTTACGAAAGGACGGACCTTCCGCAGAAACCGGAAACGCTGGCTTTGGTGGTTCTTAAAAGAAGACAATTCATCAATCACCACCATGTCGAAGTCCCAGCGCTGTCCGGTCTTTTCGTAATATTCCACTAGCCACTTCACCGTCTCCCGGTTAATGACATACACCAGGGCGGGGTGCTGAAGCGCCCCAATCCGTGTCTTCTGATCCCCGACAATCACAGAAACCGACAGGAATTTCAAATGATCCCACTTTTCAGCTTCCGCCGGCCAGGTGTCCCGCGCCACGCGGAGCGGCGCCACTACCAGTGCTTTGGAAACATCAAAACTGTCCAGCATCAGGTCGTTGATTGCGGTCAGGGTAATCGCTGTTTTTCCGAGTCCCATGTCAAGGAAAAGGGCAGCGACAGGATGCTCTTTAATATAATCTGTACAATAACGCTGATAATCGTGTGGTTTGAATTTCATTACGTTTCGCTTCCTTTCCCTGGCAGCTGGACTGCTTCAATCTCCGGGATCTTTGCGCCCACCCCTTTGGGGATTGGCTTACCTGGCGCCCATTCCTTCAGGGCCCCAATCACCGGGCCGATCTGCTCCACCCTGTCCACACAGAATACCGGAAAGCCTAAATTCTCCAGCTGCTGCCGGCGCTTGCGCTGCAGAGGGCGCATCTGTTTTCCTGGGGCCTTCAGCTCCACAAAAGCGCATTTCCCGCCAAGCAAAAGAACCAGCCGGTCTGGAACTCCATTCATGGTCTGCGAGGTGAACTTCAACGCCTTTCCTCCAACCGAAGCAACTGCTTCTACAAACACTTTTTCTACTTCATTTTCCCGCACGGCATTTTCTCCTTCCTCTGCCCTCCAGACTCTTGTCCTTGGCCTGCTGGATGACATCCTTTTTGTTGTGGCTTCTTTTTTCTTCCTGCATTCCTCCCGCATGACGTTCCGGATTGCTGCATCTGCTGTGGGATCACGGTAGGAACGTCTTGCCGGATGAACCTCCGTAAATTCCGCTGTTCCTGTACGCCAGCAGAACTGGTATTCCTTTTTCATCCATTTAACTCCTTCCAAAGCGCAGGAGGCATGGTTGCTACCTGCCAACCGATGCCTTCCAAAGTCGTTGCCCGGTCGTAGGACTCTACATCCTGGCTGGCTCTTGTGATGGCGTTGGAAAGGCCGTATTTGCTCAGATTTCCTCCAGCAATTAAATAATTCAGGATATTATCCTGTTCGTTTTGGTTGAAGCCGTAAGTCTTACCCATCAGTTCCATAACTTCCGGTACCTTGCCTGTAATGGGAATCCCAACGGACTCCTTCAGCTTACCAACCACCTGCGCGAAGCGCCCTTCCTCGATAGCAGACATCGTCACATCCCGTAGTTTTAAGAGAAAAGCCTTATCCTCCGCCTCAATAGTTTCATCGGAATAAATGCAGAAGCTGTCATCCAGCGCTTTGGCCGCCCTCCCTACATGATTTTTCCGCTCACCCATATCGTTGACTACCATTCCGTTGGTGCAGACCAGACGGTACACAAGGGGCTGGACAGAAACCGAGCCAAGACCCACCTCCGAATTGGAAATTACCACACCGGCCTGCACATAATCACCGGGGACAACTTCCATTTCCAGACGATGGTTGACAATCTTCAAATAGAGTCGGTTTTCTGTCACCTCACAGGAGACTACCTCATATTGATCGTTTCCACCGAACAACGGCAGGACGGCGGCCGCTATTTCCATGTTGTCGATGCGGCGGTACCGGTCGGAGAGTAAGGCCCTGGCAACCGGTCCGTTTCCGTAGTCCATGGAACGGATCATATAACGGTTGCCTTTGTCAGAAAACCAGGCGTTGACATTCTCTGCCAACAGCTCCGGCTTCTGGGCCGCCATTATATCGTAATACCTGGCAGGTATCCCAAGAGTGGAGGCAACCTGCCGGTGGAACAGTTGGGTCGTCCCAAAGACCTCCTGCTGGCGCGCCAACATATGGTTAATCTCAAAAGTCTTCCCATCCTCCCGCAGATGGAAGGTCTCTGCCTGACCGATAAAATCCCTTTTGGCCTTACTCTGTCGGTCAAGCTCTATCATAACTTCCTGCAAACTCCTTCCCGTTTTCATCCTATTTATCCTCCATTCGTTGTATGGGAGCCGGATTACAACTCCCGATTGACTATCTGACGGATATTATTTACTGCTTCAAGTATCCGCTTCCGATTCAATCTCTGCTCCCACAGAAGTCCATCCAATGCGTCCATTTCTTCCAGAACGTCGCAGAGTATATGGCGCTGGTGGTCACCCATCTGATCGATCTCCTTTTCATACTCGGTAAGCTGTGTTTCAAAATCCTTTGTATCCTGGATGTTCTCTTCCAGGTATTCCTCAATATACTTCCGGGTTTCCTGCCCGATATAATTTTCAACGACCTCCAACACGTCCCGGATTTCAAACGCTATAAGCAATTTTCCATCCTTTAACTGAATGACATGCGGCATAGTATCTACCTCAATCCTTAAAGTAATAGGCGCCGTGATAGCCAGCAGCAGCCAGAGGAATATCCGGGCACCAAGACGGGTTCTCCGCCATTATTTCGCAGATCTCCTCCACGGTGTACTTTCCAATGGGTGCCTCGATAATCACCTCATCGTGGACATGACCCACTATCTCCGCACCGCACTTTTCCAACCGATACATGGCTTCCGTCAGAATGTCGCGGGCAATAGCCTGTGTAGCGTTCTCTACCAGTTTTCCAGAGTAGGTCTCCTGTCGGCTCCACTTATTGTTTGCGCCGACTCCCTCAAAGGTCAATGACATCCGACCAAAGCGGTTCGGCTGCATCTTGGGCTTTAAGTACGCCAGCTTCCGGCCAGAAGGAAGCACCATCCATAACGTACCGGAATAATACTGGAATGCCAATTTCCCAATTTTGTGTTCTTCCCTGGTCTTTAACGTCTGGATAGCCGCCTTTTCTACCTCCCACCAGTACTGGACAATCTTTGGGTTAGCGCCCCGCCAATCATCAATCAGGTCCGGAAGCTCCGTCTCTTTCAGCCCCATATCCAGTGCGCCCATGCTGATCAATGCACCAGTGGAACCGCCATAACCGCAGGCCAGCTCCGCAACTTTCCCTTTCTGGCGCAGTTCTCCATTAATTCCGTGTTTGACCACCGGCACATGGAACATCTGACTTGCGGACTCGCAGTAGATGTCCTTTCCTGCTTCAAATGCTTCCAGCCGCCACGTTTCCCCGGCTTCCCATGCAAGAACCCGTGCTTCAATTGCGGAAAAGTCCGCGATAATGAACTCGCATCCTTCCTTCGGGATTAGCATGGTGCGGATCAGCTGTGAGAGCACATCCGGTGTATTTCCATAAAGTAATTCGATTGCCTCAAAGCACCCGGCTTTTACAAGCGTCCTCGCCTCATCCAGGGTAGAAATATGGTTCTGAGGAAGATTTTGTAATTGTATTCCTCTGCCGCTGTTTCCGGTCACCCACACACGCCCGTTTCGCCTTATAAGAAAATATCCGGTGGATGTTTTAGCACAGAATACCTTTCCATCAAAATCCAATACCTGTGGTTTCTTTCGTATTTCATGACAGTTGCCAGGTGTAAGCCAGATATCTAAAATATAGGCATCGCTCCAATTTGGATGTTCTTCCGTCCTGGCGAGTGTTTTCATCTTGGCACATCGGCCGCTCGTATGGGCAAAAGCCTGGATAATGTCCGCATTCTCCTTATTCGTAGTTGTGTATTGGATGCTGTTTCTGGCAGACTGTGAGCCGTCCCAGTATTTTAATTCATCAAAAAATATATCGGCGCTTTCATTTAACAGCCACATCCCAAAGGTCTTGTCATGGAACATCCTCAGATACATTGGCTGTGACCGTGCAGGAATCATGATTCCCGTACTGTTATCCCTGGGATACGCATGTTCTACAAATGGGATATCCGCCTGACGCAGCAGATACTTGCATCGACTGATTTTCCTTTCTTTCTTGAAGCGGAAGCTCAGCGCCCCATCTTCCTTAAAACATCCATCCGCCTGAGTCATGACAAGAACCCTAAGCTGTGCGTGTTCTAAACTCGGAGAAGTATTTCTCCTTCCAGTAAACGGGATCGACGGCCGATAATGTGCCATATTCTCTACGGTATCATCTGTCCATTCTCCCTGATATCTTTTTTTTACACGCATCTTATGCTCCGGTGTGCTGATCTGAGAGATCCTTTTATCTTCATAAAAGTACATCGGACCTCGATAATCAAAACATAAGCTTTGCGCATCCTGGAAAGATACAAGTTCCTGAACAGGGTTCCAACATGCGATTTTCCCACCCTTCCATTGTTCCAGCTTTACCCAGCCATTCAGAGTCAGTACCTCATGGTCACCAGTCAGACAGAACCGCCCTGTGCGATTGGCCCCATAAAACTGGAACAGCCCTCTGGCCCTGCCGTCTGCGTTGACATACCGCTCGGCAGCCTGGTACTTTTTCACGCTGCTTTTTGCCATCTGGAGACGGAGCCGCAGCATATCCAGCGCCTCCTGGTCGCAGCCGTTTTGATCCAGTTCCTTGATCATAGCCGCCACATCCTTTTTCCCCAAACTCTCAATAGGAATCCCCTTTTCTTCCAGCCAACCCTTCAGCTGGGATACTGAATTCGGATTTTCCAGACCGGTTAATTCATAGGCCTGTTTGGTCATTTCATCAGAAAGCATAAGGTCGCAGGCAATCGCCTGATGGTCCAACTCCGTGTCAATCAAAACCCCTCGGTCGTTGATTCTCTGATCCATGTGATAATAGTCCCATTCTGCATCTGGCATGGGGAACGTTTCCAGGCGCTTGCGGATATCCCGCTCGGTTCGCACATCCTGCAGACAATATTTCTTAAATTTTTGCCAGCCTTCCGGGTCATGTTCCGGTAGGTTCCTGGTCCTTCCCCCATTGCTTTTGGTCGGCTTACAGGGGGCGGAAAAATAACGGATCAGATTCTCGCCAGCCCGGTCTTTCTGTTCCCCCGTTTTAAGTACCTTTGCCGCCTCCTTCAAAGACAAAGGCAGCGACAGCGAGGCGGCATGTACCATAGAACAGCGCCAACTGTCTGGAGAAAGCCGCCGTCCCAGATACCGTCCAATACAGGTTCGTTCAAACTGCGCGTTCCAGGCTGTCTTGATAATCCCCGGGTCATCCAGCGCTTCCAGCACCTTGGCTGGGAGCATTTCACCGCAGGCCATATCCACAATCCGCACCTCATCATCATCAAAAGCATAGGCAAAGAGCAGGATCTCAAAGTCCGGCGACTCCGAGTATCGAAACACACCGCACTTGGACAGCTCCACACTGCTGAAGGTTTCTATATCAATCCCCAGGATATGCGGCTTATCTGTGGGTGGCCTGTTTTCTGAAAATATTTCACTCATGACTGTTTACTCCCTATGTGAAGGGATATCCGGGATGAGGTTTTCCTCCATCCCGGCTCCCATACGCAATGCTGTAGTTGTTCAGTTCTTTGACTTACTTCAGGAAATCCGGCATATCCTCACCCAGAAGCTCGTCCTCATCGTCCTCCATTGCCTCGAACTCAGACTCCGCAGATGCTTTGCCGGACAGCCGTTCCCCATCCTTCACAAACTGAATATTGGAAAGCCCTGCCGCCACACCGCGATTACCGTTCGCATTGAACGGATAGAAGTTGACCGACACGTTGCAGTAACAGCCGGAATACACCAGCATCGGGTCTGTGATCGGCTGCACCCGGCGGTCTACCACCTGGGGTGCATCCTTGCTGGTCGCATTAAGGAATACACAGTCTTCATAAGTCTCATCATCCGGGCGATCAATATCCCCATCACGCAGCGGCAGCTTCAGGTTCGGCGGAATTTTGCCATTCCATTTGCGTGTCTTGCCATCCTCCTTGGCCGCCTCCACCGCTTTCTGAATCCTGGCAATCGTTTTCTTATCGCTCTTGGGGATGACACAGGAAACAGAATATTTCTCATCCCCGCCATTAATAGCCTTTGGCTCCCAGATGTTCGCAAAAGAGATGCGGCACGGGATAATGACTTTCGTTACGGAAAGGTTCTTTGTAGTTGACATCGTATTTTTACCTCCATAAAAATGTTGTTTATTGGGTGGATGGATAGTTACCCCTCCAACGGTTCAAATTCATCTCCGGCAGAACTGTTCAGATCAACCGCCGGACGCGGATCAGACTCCGGCACCAATGCCAGCTTGCCGGGCGGCTTTACCACATATTTCCCAAGAATCTGGGCAAATCGTTTCTTGCCCATCATCTTTTCAAACTCCGTCAAAGAAAGGAGTTCCTGCTTATACACATCGGTAAAACCTTCCTTTGCCGCAGCGTCTATCACCGCTTTTGTATCGGTAAACTGACGCTTGCTCCGGCCTTCTACCACTTTATAACCAGCCCAGTGGATCCCGTGGTTGATCGCTTCATTGGACACATAGGCAAACACCGCTGTAATCCAATCCGAGATTCGGTTCAGCGTTGGGAGGATAGTCTCGATCTCTGCCTGGGAGATCAGGGCCGGGGACTTAAAAGTGGGAGCTTTCGTGTCCGGGCTATAAGGCGCTGTGGCATCGGTCAGTTCTGTCTCCTCCGCTAAAGCTCCAGCGTCCAGATCCAGGAACTCCTCCCTTGCAAGTGCCAGGGCTTCCTCGGCCCTTGCCCGGCACATGGGCTTGGCCCTGCAGAACCGGCACCAGTCGCCGGGCTTCTGTTCGCCCTCCCCTTCAAAGGCCAGCTTCGCCCCTGGTTTAATGCTCTCAGCCCAGTCAAGCAGCTCCTGTTTCGTACTGGTAAACGTACTGATATTCTCAAGCCGGGGCTGAATAATAGTCATGGATACGGTCTGGACATCGAACAGATAATCATATGCGTGGAGGGCACCCAGGGCATAGAGCATCATCTGAGTGTTATGATCCGCGTCTACGTACACACCGCTCCCGGTCTTGAAGTCACAAATGTGTAGGATGCCGGGAGCAAGGATCACCATATCCCCGGTTCCGAAGCCGGAAGGGGCGATATGGCTATAATCCAGCCGTTCCTCCACCAGCGCAAGCACAGAATGTCCCTGAGCCTTCAGCTTTTCGATAACACCGATCACAAATTCAGCGTAGATATCGGTCAAATTCTCAATTTCTTCCGTCAGATACTCGGATTGTGGGCGTTTCATTCGCCGGTGGAGATACTTTTTTACTTTGTACTCACACAATTCGTGGGCCCAGGTGCCTTCTTCCGCATAGGCGGAGGTTTCGTTAGGAAAGTTCTCCTCCAGTCTCGCCGACGGCGGACAGTTGAGCCACCGTTTGGAACTGCTGGCAGAGAGCAATGCATGCGCACCCATCAGCAATACCTCAAAGCTGAGCGAGGTCGTTTAAGAACGCCTCCCGCTTGTCCTCCGGAAGCTGGCTGATAGCGCTGCACCCGTAAGATGTGAGCAATGATTTGATCTTCGGGCTGTTCTTCCGGTTCGTGGTAATCTTCTGGGCCGCCACCTTCAGCAGATCATCCGCAGTGATTACTGCCGGCTGGCTGACTGTTTCCTTCGCCGCGGCCTTTGCTTCTGCATCCGCATCATCTGGCTGCTTTTCCCAGGGCAGTTTTTCTTCATCGGATGAACTTTCTCCCTCAGATCCTGTATTAGGCGCCACCGTTTTTGGAGACGGGTCCCTGGAAGTCGCGGTTTCAGAAGCTGCTTCGGAGTCCTTTTCCCCCTTAACCATCGGCTCTACTCCTAAGAGCTCTGCCTGCTCGGCCATTGCTTCAAAAATCAGGGCATATCCCCTAAACACAGTGTTCAGCCCACGCCCCAGCTTGGCAGCATCAATAAATCCGGTCGGGATACCTGATGCCGGAGAAACCTGGATACCTTTTTCAATAGGGTTACTCTTCATTACTCTCATCCTCACTTTCTGTAGAATCTTCCTGCAGGTGAATACCCGACTGTGTCTTGTCAGACTCTTTACCTTTTTCCATGGTCTCACATACTCTAAGCTCCGTCAGGTAGGTATGTTCTGTATCCAGCACCTTACGGACAGTTTCCAATGCAACTCCGCTATTTCTGGCAATCTTTTCCGTCAGAGCCTGCAGGTCAATCTCCACGAAATCTTCTTTGCAGCATTTGCCCGTACAGCGATCACTACCATTCTGGTAAAAGCTTGTAGAATTCATATGCTCATCGAAATGAAGATGGAGGTTTTTCACATTTAGGGTAATCTCTGGAAACAGTGGGAAAGTGCGACGCTGTCCGCATCCAGTTCCGCCGCATTTGCACTTATGCTTCTTTTCATTCCATTTTTTTGTCATGATCCTCTTTCCTCCTGTTCTGTTTCGGCACGACCTTCTTCGGTGGGCATGTCAGCCTGCCTCTGTGTTCTTTCCTGAATTGCTGCCAGCAATTCCATCACCAGCTTGCATGGTTCAGGCATCATCCTTACTGGTTTATTTAAGGTCTTGGCTTCCGCAATTTCCCGGCTCATGCCTTCGGTGATTTCGCTTCCAAACACCCAGACTTCATCAGCCTGCTTCAACCAGAGAAGCCCCATCTGGATTCCGTCCTCCCGCTCACTGGCAATGGTGTCATCCAGGAAGCGTGGGAAGTATAGATGTGGAGCCAGAGGCAGGTGGCCAAGCCTGATCAGTAATTTGCATGCCATGACGGCGCGATTAATGTTGGATGCCAGTTGGTCTTTTGCCACTGCAGGCTCCTTGGAGCTCGGCCGGAATGGAGAGCAAACAAATACAGCGGTCATTTCACGTTTTTCCATGTAGTTTTCTCCTTTCTGCGCCAATACTGCAAAATGGTACCGGATACTCAAATGCTATCCGAAAAGAAAAGGCCCTACGTGGAGTTGTCCACACAAGACCTTAGAAGCCTGTAGGCACAAAGGCAGCATGGCACACTCCTTACGTCCTTTCCTCTATGCCGACAGTTCCTATTGAACCGGCAGCAATCCGGAAGGGTGCGTATGAGATATCCGTTGCCCTTAATGCATATCAGGCACGATATTGATTTTTATCTTTGGGGAACCCGGCTGGCTTCCGTGTTCCTCATCGACTGACTATATTATAATGCATGCTTTTCTGACAAGCATCATCGCAGGCGGTGAACATTCTCCATGGTCTCATCGTTTCCGATGATATTTTAGGGCATTTCCAGAAATCCATTAACGAGTGCCTCCATAGCTTGGAATACTTTGTCACGTTTCCCGGAATCCATCTTTTTGACTTTTTCGCCAATCTGGTACAAACGCGGATCTATCTTTTCCTCGTCTACGAACCTTTTCGGGCAAAGTTCAGTAGGCGTAATAAGCAGGGTATCCGCAATCGCAAATAGCTTGTCCACTTTCATCACCCGCTGCGCAGTTTCATAAAGATAGATCGCATTCCCATTCGAGCCAATATCCAATCCCAGGCTTTCTTGGGACATTCCGAGGAACTCCCTCTGCTTCTGAATATTCTTACCCAGTTCCACCAGATCTGTATTTTCTAATGTTATTTCTTTCTTCGGTAAAGTAGTATGTACATCCTTCATGGTCTTTTCCTTTCCGCCTAGTCGCGGAAGGCAAAGGCCACATAGAAAAGGAACTATCCCTGTCTGCTTTCAGTCGCCCGAAAATGGGTACAAAAATGCGCGTCAAAAGGAAGGTCTCATTCGGACTGCCACAGACAGCCTGCTGACTGTTCTATGGAACTTCCGTATGTAGCCTTTGCCTTCTAACGCGCGTACTTTTCAGGCATTAATTTAATTTGGTCGATTCTTCAGCTGTCTCTCATCTGGTGTAATAAATGTACTTTAATTTTCGTTTTTTCGAGACCACTCAAACGTACATCTTTCATCGGATTTCTCTACGTATCCGTAGAGTTTTCGTCTTAAACATACTCTCAGGCGTTCTCTTCTGGTACGGATCTGCCGATCCGTTTCTTCGCCAGATCCGATGAATACGACATCCTGCCCGCGAAGGGTACGCAGAAGATCACGTTACCGGCCGTCAAGAATTTCTCCGGCTGCCGGAACCTCTCCAGATACAGATACGTCTCCTGATCCGTCAGGCTGCGGAACCCCCCATCCTCCAAAACGCCACAAACAAGGAAGTCACCTGCGACAATCTGGCGCATCTGGGTCTGTCCGGGATCGAATAATCCCCTGTTCAACGTCAGCCCCTCCTTCTGCTCCGGAGCAAGGATTACCGTATCCTGCGTGTAAGCCTGTATCTGGATATAAGCTCCGTTAAACCAGGCACATACATCCTCAATCACCACAACCTGTGGATATTCCTCCGGTCGTACTACTACAGCTTTCAAATCCCTGTCTCTTCTTTTCATGGTATTCTCCTTTCCTGGTATGCCCTGTGGAACCCGCAAAGGATGCAAACAAAAAGGCCGCAAATAAGCAAAGTACCTCCAATGACCCATACGGCCCCGGTTTCTTCCGGCAGCTGTCAGAATCTTTATGGCATCCTTTACCTGTTCGCGACCAGGCATTATGCTGTGTATTTGTTATGGTTATATCGTAACAGAAAAAACTCCCCAAATGCGGGGACTTTGGGGCTGAAACTCCCCGGATTCGGGGAGTTTACATTTGCTTCCGGGTTTAGGACACTAAAAAAGCCGCTTCGGATCAGTCTTCTCCAAAGCGGCTTTCATACGTCATTATCATTCATTTTTCCAGTTCCTATTCTATTTATTTTGTTGGTTTCCTTTATTTCTCCACTTAGAAATCATCATGTCTACAAAGCCTTTTAGTAGTCCAAAATCTTTCTCTTTTTCTTCGCAATGTGGGGTTGATTCGTTCCAATCGCGTATTTGATTACAAACCTCATCTACCTTACGATCCAAACGTCCATCAATCATGGCGCGTTTTGTTCTCCTCATTTCTGATGTTGCAAAAAAGTCATCATCAACCCCCATAAAAGGTTTCAATACATAAGTCTCTTCAAATTTCGCAAGTCTGCGTCCCTGCTCAAGATCTTGAATTACTCTCAGAGGAATACCGACGGCCTGTGCAAAGGTCTCTTGTGTATACCCATGAGCTTTTCTCCACGAAGCTATTTCTCCACCTATGATCAACAGTGTCCTCGGACTTTTCCCGCCGGCATCCATACAAAACCACCCCCTTCCGTTTGATGAATCCCCCTGGCAAATCAGCCAGGAAAAGGCAAAAAGGCCCGACCAGGTTATGACATTCCATTCCTGCTCCGGCCTTTCCGGTCATCAAAAAGAGTGGTTTTTACCCCACTAACGCCTCCAAGGCGCACTGTTCGCCATATACACTCTCTTCTTTAGCAGCCAAATCTGCTCCCATACGCTGAAATTTATCGGCTTAAGAGAACAGACATACTCGTATGTATGCCCAACCCTGCATCACAAATATTTACTTGACGGGTATCCCAAAGGCACCGGGACCCTCCAGCGATTATTGTGGATGCAGTTGTTTTAGGTATTGACTGCATCGTCTTTAAATGTTACAAATAATCGTTCTCATCATACGCTCACTTCTTTTCCTTTTCAGCGCCAGAGTACTGACGCTTATCATGGGCAGACATTCCAAGGTACTCCATAGTCCGGCCCGCGATACGGACTCGCGATCCCGGACATGCCTCCTCATTCTGCTGACTAATTTTATCCGATACCTGCCTGTCATTTCAGATAATAAATCCCCGCTGCCGCAGGAATCCCCCATAAAAGAAGTGTGAGGTTCCTGTTAATTTGCCAAGGTCTTCGGATTCCTTGGAATTGCATGAATTGCGCGAATTTTTAAAAATAATCAAAAAGTGCTTGACAGGCAATGTATCGTGTGGTAACCTAAATGAGATGTACAAAAGCGAACAATAAGGTTTTACGATGACTCGAGGCAGAAAATGCCTCTGTTATTTATTTTGTCAAAACCCTTTTCATTCATGTACATCATCAGTTTAGGGATAAATCCAAGGAAAGCTGTAAAGTAAAAATCTGTATAGTATTCAAGTGCCATTGAAATATACAATTTTACATTTCCAGATTTATCTACAAAGAATCACCAAAGAGATCCGCCCTGTGCCAAGGGTGGGTCTTTTTTTCTTATTCTACTTGTTTCTTTCATATTTGTCAATGCTTTGTGAAAAATACTTAAAATTTTTGTAAATTCTGCGCTATATTTTGTGCATATTGTAAAAATTTACTTCGCAATCAAACCTTGTAGTTATATCTTACTATTGACTTCTACATTTGAGTAAAATAATACTCACAAGTTTTATTTTTGTATATATTTTTTCTGGATATTGTGGTACACTATAACAAAGATACCCAAGACTCAACCGAGGACTGCCCGGTTCCACCCACGAGGAGGTATACGCATGACAAACGCAGAAATCATCCAGAACGTCATCAACTATATTAAGGAATACGCCGAGAAAAAAGATATCCGTCAGAGAGGGATTCGTGAACTCTGCCATGCCAAAGGAATTAACATTGCCCAGAAAACTATCGACAATATGTACAAGCGCCCGTCCTCCACAACCATCTCCACTTTACTGAAGGTGTGTGACGGGCTGGATCTGAACCTGAGTGCGATATTCCATATCATTGAGAACATGAAAACGGAAGGAGAGAATAAAGCCACCCGGTTCCGTTATAGTATCCACGAGGAGGCCTTTGCACGTTATCCTGGCGACTACCATATATTCTTCCTCTCGACCACTCCCAATACAGAAGCCAAACTCGACCACGGGATACTTCACCTGGGTGATCTGCACTCTAATGGGGAGTGCACCGCTTCCCTCAGTATCAATACAGGAGACGTGGATGACAGCGGCAATCCCGGTATTAAATACTTTGAGGGACGGCTTACGTACTCGACTACCGGGATTATGTTCTGTAGTCTGGCCTGTTCCAGATACGGGGATATGTGGCTTCTTACCATACCGCATGTGAAGTTGAACATCCGCGCCCTCTCCTGCACCATGGGATGTGCGACCACATCCTGCTCCGGCCCGACAGCTTATCCGGCGATACACCGGTTCTGCTTCTGTAACGTAGATGAATACCCGGATATCAGCCCCGAAACACAGGAAGAAATCAAGGGAATCCTCCGCATGCACAACCAGACCCTATACATAAAAAAGGATGTACTGGAAACATATCTGGAATCAAAAAATGCGGACAGTAAACTGATCCGTCACATGAAACACTATCTTGAGATTGCCGACATATACTATGAGATCCCCAAGAGGACGTTTGAAGATGACGCAGACAGTATTACTTTTTCCACAACCATGGCCGAACTTGCCGCAAAATCTGCTATGGAGACATGTATGCACATCCTTCCAGGCGATACGGCGCAGTTAAGAAGTATCCTTGAAAAAGACAGGAAAGCAAAATCGTTAGCGAATGCCGTATCCACCGAGGATCCGGCGAATTAGAAATCCACCAAAAGCTCTGTCAAACTTTGCATGCAGACAATAAATCCATCAAAACCGGACGAACGGGCAGGTCAATGTCCACGTCCGGTTTCTTCTATCATATAATCCCACGTTAACCAAAGCCTTACTCCACACCATCCGTTCGGATTGCAGGTTCTACACAGCCTTCTCCCGAATAATAAAACGGGCAAACTCCAGTACCTGCACCTTTTGCTCCGCGCTCATCCCGGCAAACATACCGGACAGATCCGTAGACATCTCATCGTCCTGCTTGTCTTTACCCCCTATCCACTCCGGAGCCAAGTCATCTGCACTCACGTGGAGCACAGCAGCTATCTGAAATAGACGGTTCACGCCCATCTCCCTGCTGCCATTCTCATAGAAGGAGAGGGTTCTGCCGTCAATATCAACCAGGCTGGCAAGCTGCGACTGTGTCATCTTTGCCTTCCTGCGGAAATGGCGTATCCGGCATCCGATAGAATACAGACTTTCTTTCTTTTCTTTTTCAGTCTGGCATCTGCTTTCGTACAAGTCCCTCATTCCTCTTTTCTCTGCGGTGCTGATCCTCTTTGTTGCTCCGATTTTTCCACACAATTTACTCAATGGCGAACTGCACATCGTTGAAAATGTAAAAACAAAAAAGCCCGACAAAACGTCAGTAAATAACGTCTTATCGGGCATCAAAATAACACCACGCAGACCAGGTCTAAACGTACTACACTGTGGGCATAACAAACCCACAACCAGCCACTCGCCTATATGCGCAGACTCCCAGTTGTTATTTACTGTATCCGTTTTGCCGGGCTCTTACTGATCTTTTGTCAGTTCCAACTCCTTGCAAACTCTTGGCAGACAGTGCTAACCATAAGGATCACTCGTCACAATTCGCCGCCATCGCACCGTTTCACGCTCGGACAGGGCTTTCTTACCCTTGATTCACGTAAGCATCACGCCGAGCCGGTGCCGTTGCCGCCTGCCTCAATCTATTCTCTTTTTCATCTCAACCTATTCTCGTTCTACACCGGTATCGCTATCTAATGATGTGTCCTAATTTCTTATGGTACACAGCAACCCTTCCCTGCATTGCATCCTCGCCATGTTTATCCTTCTCATAGACGGCTACCATTCCATCTTTTACCAGTACACCTATTGTATTATGGCACTTTTTGCACTCCACCTCCGAATCGCTCACTGAACTCCTAATCAGATATGCCCCACACACCGGGCAATGGACATACCATTTATTTCCACTGGTTGCTCCCATGCAGACTCCTCCTTTAAGTAAACAGATATACTCAAACGGATAAGGGAAACAAAACCGTTCTTGAGCTTTTGCCGGTGGCAAGTTCCGAGCACCGAAGCCGTGCTACCACCAACGATACCTTCTTTCCTCTGCACCACATCCTCTCCCTTCCGTGCGCGTGGGACGCATCAAGGCTGAAACGTTGCTGATCTGGTGTGTCGGCTATGTGTTCTATTATAATTCCCTTATTATTCGATGTCAATATATTTTTCTCTCATTTTTCCAATTTTCAATTGACATCGAAAGATGAGCCGGTTATAATAGACTCAGATTAGATTAAAAGGAGGATCCGCTATGGCTAACCAAAACGGAAAAATTGCGCCTTTCGGGTCTCTTTGCGATGCGGTAACGAACAGGCATCCGCAGGGAGGTGAATCCGCCCCGTTTGACGCAGACGCGATGAAGTCCGGCAATGTTCTCGGGAAGAAAATTGCAGAGGCCAGAAAGCAGAAAAAGATCAGCCAAAAGGATCTGTCACAGCTATTTTCGGGGTACAAGATCAATGTCAGCTCTGGAGCCATCAGTAAATGGGAAAAAGGGGATGCCCTTCCTAACCCATATCAGCTCTTAGCCCTTTGTCAGATTCTCGGCATCCATGACGCCTTAAATTATTTCACCGGGAAAACTGCTGAGCCGAAAGATTACTCTCCTGAGCTTAGTCAAAAGGGGCTTAACCTTCTTCAGCTTTTTAAAGAGGCCCTGATTGCGTCAGGGAATTATCAGGTCAAGCGCCGAAGAAATGACAAACCTGCCGCTCTCCGGCAAACCGTTGCCGTAAAAGTCTTTGACACGCCTGCTGCTGCCGGTTCCGGTTCATTCCTGGATACCAGTGAGGATTATGAGATGATTGATTTTGATCCTGCTAATGTACCTGAAGACACAGACTTCGGTATCCGTGTTACCGGGGACAGTATGCTTCCACGGTACGTGCCAGGTCAAATCGTGTTTGTTGAGCAGTGCAAAGAACTTTTTGACGGTGAAATCGGAGTCTTTATATACGACGGGAACGCTTATATCAAACAATATACCGAGTCTGTTCCCTCTAACGATGTGCTGGATGAATACACGACCAGTGAGGGAATTGTCCGGCCGAAAATCAACCTAATATCCTTAAACAGGGAACGCTCGGACTGCGATGTTGATGTACAGCCGAATGGCTACCTTGTGATTGTGGGGCGGGTGCTGAATTAAAGAGAAATCTAAAATAGAACATGAAGGCTTTACACGAATAAGTGAGGAAAATGAGATGATCTGCACATGCACATACTGTCATTATACTTTTGAATCCAGTATTCTTCCCGGCCAATGCCCGGACTGCGGGAAGCGGACGGTACACAACCGGCCGGCCGTGCGCCCCGCGACAGAGAATGAAAGAGACGAATACCGGCGTATCCGGGCCGAGATTGCACAAGAGGACGTCTTGTTCTCTGCCCATAGAGCAGGAATTCAAAGTCAGGAGGAAACACCGTGGAGCTAAAATTTTCTAAAGATGAGATACAGGAATTTAAACAATATGCCTGCGACACGATTGAGGAATACTATCCTTTACTTAAAAAAGCCGTCTCGCCCCGTGCCGCAGCAAAAATGAAAAAATCCATGCTCCAACAGATGGAACAGGGACTGGATAGCAGAATGACGCTTGAGGATAACAAGAAGGTTTTCCATATAACGGCCAATCTTTACTGTGCAGCATCCATATCTGCCCAGGTACATTTCAGTAACAAAGCGTTCCGATCCACCCTGTCTAAGGAACTCCTGCTGGAAAAATGCAGGATCTGTAGAATTGATGAACAGGTAACCTATCAAATACTCAAAGCTGCCGGTTTTGAGTATCCTAAGCCGATGGATATGCTTGTGCGGGAGCTTAATTATACGAAGGATTATGCTGCACGCCTGGAGAAGAACTTGGAATGGAAACGCTCCCGGTCTCATCTGCATCTGAATGATCGGAAGTGGGCAGATAGCATCCGTTTTGATGAACGGGATCTGGAACAACACCGGGAGAGGATCCGGAGATTAGAGGCAGAGTTTACTTCACGGAATGGAGATGTGCAGCATGAGGAGTCCAAGAAACTATATCAAGTTCAACTCTGACTTTGATTCTACCGGCCATGCGCAGCCCGCATCCATCATATGAGAACCAATACAAACGCCAGCAACATTATGGCATCTATTTCCCTCCAGACGGCCTTTATCACCTTGCTATGTACTTTTTATGACGGTAACATGTCCCTACCTGAAAAGGGAATCTGAAACAAGGAGACATACCATGACAACGCATAATCCATCAACGCCATTAACGGTATCAGACATCCTTTTAAAGAATGGGACTGCCCGTCTGGAGGACTTCTACCCGCTGACTGAGGTGAGGACCGCTTCGGATAAAGAGAGGCTTTTATCCCAGGGTTATAACCCCGGCTATACGGTTTCGGAATGGCCGTACCCGCTTCCTGCTGATAAAATTTACTACAGCAGGCATCTGATCCCATCCACATACTATTACGACCCGGACAACAGGGTCATCCCAATCGCCCTTTGCCTGAATATTTATGGCACAGAGCGCCTTCCTGTCATCAAGGATATAAGTCAATTCTGCAAATACATTCTGGACTTTGCCGCAAGTCTGCAGAACCCCAATAAGGATAAAATATTCTCATATTTGTTTAACCAGGATGATGGCATACGCTCAGAACTCCTGGCTGAGTACATACGGAGGAGCGCCCCAAGCCCGGATCTTTATGACCTATTTCTGAGACTGTACACGATTACCGATTACAACGCCGGTGTATATGGTGCAGATCTGCTTCAAAAGCTGGCTTCCGGGAGATCCGATGAACAGATTGACAGAATTAACTCCGCTCTGGCTGACTATCCGGAAGAACTCCCCATTTACCGTGGGGAAGCGGAAGGCAGTACGGATTGCCGGCAGGCTTTCAGCTGGTCTCTGGATATCAACACAGCCTTCTTCTTTGCCTGCAGGTATGGAGACCAGAACCATGCCAGGATTATCCGGGCCAGGATCCATAAAAAGGATGTCATTGCCTTGAATCTGGACAGCAGGGAAAAAGAAATCCTCGCGATTCCGGGTATCCCCTTCGATGTGACTGTCGAGCGTCTGATCGGCCCCGATTCTCCTTTAGTCATGCCACCCCGATATTTAGATGAGTATCGAAAAGGAATAGAGCAGATCCGGCGTTTATATAAACTCCACCGAAAAGCCGGAACCGATCACGGTCAGCTCCACAGCGCGCGGGTTTTATTCCTTGCCCTCGCAATCATCCAGGCTGGGAATATAAAGCTGAATCTAACAGAACGGATGCAGCTCTTAACCGCCATTGTTTTCCATGACATTGGGCGAAGGAATGACGGTGCGGATGACAGCCATGGGAAAGCCAGCCGGGAAGTCTATGAAAATAACGCAGGCAGCTCCGCAGATCCTGCCGTCTGCTTCCTCATCGAATATCATTGTCTTGCTGACGATCTGGCAGAGGAATACCTGAAAGTCTCAGATGTGATTCGAGCAAAAAAGCGAACCTGGCTTCTTTATCAGATCCTAAAGGATGCGGATGCCCTTGACCGTGTGAGGTTCGGGATCTATGATCTGGACGTCAACCAGCTCCGGCTTCCCATCACACACAAACTTGTCCCACTGGCGGTTGCCGCTGTAACCGGGATTAAGATGTGATAGCACCTCTTTAGTCAAAAGATGCCAGTAGAAATACCAGACCTGAACGGTATGAATCATTCCATCGATCCTCTGCAGAGCAAATCCGCAGAGGACCTTTTCTTACTCCTCCACCATCTCTATTACAAGCCGCATTCCAACCTTAATCCCTTCAATATATCCCTGACGCTCATAAGCCGCGCAAAGAGTAAACACAATATCCATATACTCATCTGCTTCCCGTTCCGTATCGGCCAGGGCTCTCAGTTTTTCTTTCAGAGGATCCGTCTGTTCCTTAAATTCCGGTGTTTCAACCGTATTGTACTCCGCGAAAGCGTAATAGAGCAACTCCAAAAGCGTATCTACCTGGCCATTGTAGTTCGCCGGGTGCTCCCATAGATATTCTTTTACTTTTTCCATAATTCCAGAAGCGCTGGCCTGCCGGGTTCCCCAAGTATGTGTTCCACCCGTTTGGCCGATGCCAATTTGATCCTTATGTTCGCTATGTTCCATAATCCACCACTATCCTTTCTCAGCATTTGTGGCGATATTACCTCTGGGTTTTACACATAGCAAGTGGAATATGACAGTATTGATCTTTTATTTGATTAAAATAATTGCCTCGCTAAAGTCAAAAGACAAACGGGTAACTTCATTTTTCATATCAGCCTTCCATATATCTCAACACACCTTTGATCTCGATATCTTTTTTCTTCCGGTTTGTAATGGATCATTCCTCCAGTAGGGGCCAGAAGGTCTTTGCCATCGTAATGACTATTAACCCTATCTAATAATTTTTGTGTTATCGGATACTCCACTTCCTGATTTTGAATCTGAATATGGTGTCCATTGTAATTAAATGACCGTAGATTGTCCGCAAAATAATTTACAGTAAGAAACTTTTTCTTATCTATGTGCTCAAAATCATATACGCACAAGATATCATCTTCTGAAAAAGTGAAACTACATTTCAACAAATCCAGTATTGCCTTGGCTTCTGATATACCTTCATAAGGAAATACTTTTTTCCCACCGTCCATCATATCAAATATGCGCTGTGATAATTCTGGCGACTGCAGAAAATGAATTTTTTCAAAATTCCAGTTTTCTTGAAGCGGTGCATCTGTTTTCATCGGATAAATATAACCACTTTGATGATGACATCTCATTAATGGCTGCATACCAATTTGAAATGCAAGTCCGTCACAATCGCCTGTGTCTAGAGAAATTTCTTTATTAAAATTCATGTCACTAAACAGCGTCATTGTGCCTACTGGTTGAAAATAATCAACACGCCAGTCAGGTGTATGGAATAGTACTCCATATTTTTTCTCATTAGTATCTATATCGTCTCTTGTCATCGGACGATACGAATCTGTGGCGGGTACATATTTACATGTAGCAAAAAACAAAGCTGTTCTGACATCATTCGTAAGATCAAGCAAGTGGGTATCAAATCCATAATGTTGCGCTAATGCTTTTATGTTAATATCGCTTAATTTTGCCTCCCAATAAGGAACAACATTAATTTTCCAAATAAATTTAAGGAACTGATAAATTCTTAAATCTGCCAAAGCTTTCCACATCATTTTTTCATATTTTGTTTTTCCATATAACTTTCTATTCAGTGATGGAACAGATCTTTCATATATTTGCGGTTCGCCACGAAACAGATGTCTACGACTTGGAAAAGTAATTGTGCTAATATTAAATGGATATCTGAACACTGTACCTGCTGTATTTAGAATTCTAAGCTCGTCTATTATGCAATCTGATTTCTCATTTGGATGCTGATCTCTATAAAGAACTTCATTGCGTACACGCCCCACCCATTCATCTTCAATTTGTGCCAATTTCAATAATTCTTCAATTTCTTTATCATCTATTACATTGATTCGATTTTCCATTGGATTTTCAAATAACCAACCATCTTTATCGTATATATTCATATTTATCCTCCAAGAAGACCGTCTCGGTACATTTTTACATATAGGCATATTAATATCATAACACAACCTTTCAGAAATTTCTTGTTTGTTCACGAATCTTTTTCACGATTCCAATCCTCACAAACACCGGATACAGATAGCTCGCCCCGAAGGTCCCCAACTTCTTCGGACCGGCAACTACACCGCCCAGCTCTTGTGCTTTCCGAAACGCCATGAACACTGTGGCCTGGGTGATGGACTTGGACTTCCGGTTGACAAACATCTCGCCACCTTTCATTTTGTAGGTGAACTTCAGTCCTTTTGCTGTGAGAAACACGCAGCCTTGGAGATAAAGCAGCATACTCCACAAGGCAGCTTCCTGCTCGTGCCTGGCCTGTCCGGCCAGAGCTGGTAGGCTCGAACGAAACTCCTCGCATTTTTTCTTCCGCTCCCGGTATAGACGGATCCGCTCCGCATTGGCCGACAGCTCATCCAGCTTATACGGAATCTTCGTATATGGAAGATAAGAGTGTACAGATGCACGACCTAAGCCTGTGAGCTTCATGATCCGACTGATTTCCATACCACCGTCATACAACTCCATTACCTGACGTGACAATGCTGTAGAATACACACCGGCGGTGATCAGCAGCTTCCTGGCCTTCAATGCCGTGATCCCAAACTCAGCAGCCACAGCGTTCAGGCCCGGGAAAGTAGTATCCTCTCGATCATCATAGAAACCAAAGGCATCCGCCACAGCGGCCATGAATTCCTGCATCACTTGATCCGGGTTATAGTTTGGTTTCTTCTTTGGTCTGGACAATTTATCAGCACTCCCCTATAGACTATATTAGTATTTTCGTCTACATTTTCATTTCAATCTAAGCGATTGATCCGAAGAAAAGGCCGGATTCCTGCCGCCCGTTTTCTCACATTGCTCTGATCACAACTGTTTTCGTTCCGTATCCATAGATACTCAAATTACTTACTTCCACATCGTAACCCGGCAAATATATTTCTCCAGCAACATCAGAAGAAATATCATGATACGGACTAAAGGTCACCACAGTCCGGTCATCCTCATCACGGAACACGTTGCTGTGATCACAAAGAATTCCATAACCCTGTTCTTTCAGCTGCCTGCGTACTTCGAGGACTTTACTGCTGTCATAAGATCGAGGCTGCTTTACACGGAGCTTGCCGGCATTGGCACCTCTGGTTATGACCGATAGGGTATGTTGTAGGTATCGAAGAAGATTTTTCCATCTTCGTGGTTATTGATGAGAACTAAAGTGTAGGTTGCCATATTCAGTGATCATCTCCTTTGTGGCTTAGAGTCTTTAGGTAGTGTTAGGTATAATTGTTCTATTGATTGTTACGCGTTTGCTCATTGTGTGCGTCCTGCCGTACCGGAAGGGAAAACCTATCCCGGCGCCGAACTGATCAGGAGCCTGTCCTGATCGATGAAGGTATGGTCAGCAACATGCTGAACGAATACAAGTCCCATTTCCCAACGGATACATCTGAAACCAGGAAGAGAGCTTCGCTTCCATGGATGCCACTTCTTTTTCAGCCTTCTTCAGAGCAATCTTCTTCTCTTTCAATGTGTTCTTCTGCTCCTCAATCGCTTTCTGGATGGATGCGATCTCTGTATTCAGAGATGCGATAGTCTCCTGCTTCTCTATAATCTGGGATGCGTAGTTTTTGGTGGTATTGGTTTTGGGACGGTTTTTGCTGCCTTTCGTTCTGGGCATATTCATTCAGCCTTTCTTTTACACGCACTCATTTTCCATTAAGTATTATTAAATGTACTGCTCGACAATTGCGCTGAGCTCATCAATATAATTTCTTACCTCATCGGCTGCATTATTCTCGTCCGGATATTCAAAAATAGTCTCATATTTATTGAGGAACTCATCGAACTGGTACGGACCACTCTCACGATGATAAGCATGAATATAAGAAACAACCAAAACCGCTGCCTGAATTGGATGGCCTTCAAAATAATCTGCATCAGCCATGCCAGAGACGCCACCTCGATCACAGCCATAAAGTCTTCTAACCTCATGTTCCAACTCAATTGCGTCATTGTGATTAATTCTAAACATATTATTGTCCCCCAATCTAATTTTCTTTTCATCACATCTTCGCCGATCCATAAATCGTTGCCTGCTGCTCACCACGGAGAGGTGTGTGATTATTTATCGAGCAGCGTAGGGAGCTACCGCTCCCAGTATATCACATTTCACTTGCTTTCGCTACCTTGAATGGACAGACTTTCAAACACTGGTAGCATCGAACACACTTACTTTCATCAATCTGAGGATACTCAAATCCTTCCTCATCCTCTACCATAGAGATAGCTTCTTTCGGACAGATTGCATAACAGGCAGTACATCCACAGCATTCTTCTTTTCTTTTATATAATACTGGTATCTCTCTCATTGATTTTTCTCCTGACAATCAAACACGAAACACAAAGAGTAATCCATATTCTTGGCTGTGTTCATGCTCTGCCCCCCCCCGATTACTCGAAGTAAACTTTTAATTGTCTTTTTTGTTTTCCTCTTAGCTCTCGTTACAAGAGACACTTTAATCGGAGCAGCATACTTCTTTTCAAGTTCTTCAAAGCTCATGCTTTGCATATCATCGAAGAATGTATTTCTCTGTATTGGTCTAGCGCATGATTTATATTCAGCCGGATTGCCTCTCACGCCATTTTCATAAGATACTTCTTTTAGTTTCATACTACTGCCGATCTTCTTAAAGACATCTTCTCCCTTTTCGGTACGAATAAGCACCAAAGAAGTCCCCATACCATCATTCATATCAGGAGCCACATCATTAATGCCCCAGAAGTCTGCAATTGTCAGATCAGACATTTTCACATTTTTTGCTGCGCATTCATAACAAGATGGCCTTAAGCAATAATCCCTCAAAAACATTTGCATATAAGCATCTTTATCTTTGGAAATATATAGTTTCTTCATTTCGCCATTTGGAATGCCCTTGCAAATTTTTTTCATTCCAAAGTCTGTCCAACTATCATCCTTGCAACGGAAATTAATGCCCTTCAACTTTCCGCCGTTTTTCTGTTCTTGATATATTGCATATTTCCGCCATAAAGCCGGGGACGGTGCGCCATGGCAAATAACATCAACACAAATCAGATTATTGTATTCCTTGCCCAAGAATTTTTTTAGACCGGTTACCTGACAACCAGTTCCACTAAAAAGCACAAGCTTTCCTGACACCAAATCTCCTTTGACCAATCTGTATGTATTCCCAACCTTCGCCTGCAAATACTTTGATCCGCGCAGTTTTGTCAGTTGCTCTTTACTTGTAACAGAAATGAACTCAGCAGAGTAGCAATCCTCCGAAATTGCGACGCCATATACAACTCCCTGTTGCTCCAATACATACTCTGCCAGAGAAGAAAATACTGCTCCAGAAGAACTATTTAACCTGACATCCATATCCGTATTATAACAGGCATAAACCTTTAACGGTTTCATCCTTAATATCCTCCCCTCTAGCCAAAATATCAAATGAATCCTATAAATCGCAATAACTTCTTTTGGCTTTTAAGAATCTTTTGTCCAGCCAATACAATGGCAAAACTAATAATCGAGGTCATCGTAAATCGCAGGCTCCAATATAAATACCAATCACCATTCTGTATGAATTTTCCAACCATTGTTAGCACTGCCATGTGAACATAAAAAATCCCATACGAGCAATCACCGATTTCACCTAGTAGCTTTGCACTTCCATATTGTCTGTCAGATTGTTTAAGTATCCATCCGATTACCGCAACTGAATATAGGAAAGAGCCAAAGGTAATCTGGCTCGTATAGAATCCTACACTCATGCCAAGCTTTCTTAACGCGAGTGCCTCTACGCAACTGACTGCCCATGCAGTCAGGACTTTCCATCTGTTACATTTCAGTTTCAGTCCGCATCTTACATTGATTCCTAGATAATAAAAGCCAAACCATGCTGGAAACAGCGTTTCATAAAGACGTGGCGAAGATCCAGTCGTAAAATTCCACGCATATACATACAGAAGATAGCAGGGCGTAATCAGCCACAAAAGATTTTTAATCGTTTTACTTTCTTTTACAACATGAACAAGCCAAGGCGTAATGACCGTAAGTTGAATCAATACTACAATGTAGTAAAAAGGTGTGGCCGATTTTCCGACTACAAATCTGTAAATATATCCGAGCCAATTTACACTCACGCCGTGATGTGAATCTTTCACCAGCGATATTCCACTATAAAGCAGTGACCATATTACAAAGGGTACGCACAGACGCCCCCCCCCGATTTAAAATCCACTCTTTATAGCTAAAATTCTTATTACAGATTTTTTCTACAGGCACAAAGTAGCCGGACATAAAAACAAATATTGCTACTGCAAAGTTTATAATTTGGCGAAGAATAATAAATTCAGTGTTATAGCCTGCTGAGTAGTCAAAACCACCCAATGAATGAATCAAAACAACGGCTAGGATACAAATACCACGGACACTTTGCCAGTATTCTCTTTTACTTTCCATTTCATTATTTCCTTAGTATCTTATTGATTGGTCCCATCACTAGTTGTTTCTCTTCGGCATTCATTCCAAGGAAATACATCGAAAGACCATACACTACCGTATAGGCTACAGCATATAGACCGATATGGAGCAAGCCCGACACATGAGCAAACTTTATAATAAAGACACCAAAGATAGTTGGTGCAATCAGAGCCGGTATAAACTTAGCGATTTCCTTCCAAAAATAGCAAATATTCATGCCAATACGTGCATGGTAGTACCAGTTCATAAAAAGAATATTGCCTACACAAAGCGAAATGGCTGTTCCGAGGGCCGCACCAACAGGTCCCATCAATTTAATCAATGGAATACTGATGAAAACATTCGCAATGGCAATGAACAGATAGACAATGGAACGCGCTTTATGCATATTTTTTGCGCGCTGAATTTCAATACCAAGATTCTGTATAAGCGGAACTGTAACAGGAATAATCAACAGTAATGCAACCGCATAAGAAGCACCATATCCGTCTCCAGCCCACACTTTAATAAATGGGCTTCCGAGGAAGATAAAACCTGACAAAATAAGACCAAGCACAATAAACTGTATACGTCCTACTTTTGTAAACAATTGTGTAAGTTGATCATTATCGTCCGTCTCCGCAACAATTCTATTTACCTTGGGGACAAAGACATTAGAAATCGAAGTTGAGAACTGAAGATATAATGTATTAATCTGCCCACCAACTCCATATACCGCAACAGCCGTTGTTCCGGCAAATCTACCGAGAAGGAATTTATCAACACTCCAGTTCACCTGATCAATAATCTGGTTAAGGAAAATGAAGAAAGTAAACACCCACATCTCCTTAAGTAATCCAATTTGAAGTCCGTGAAACTCAAATCTAATATGTAATTTCTTAAAGCAATAGAACATATTAGACAGCAACAACAAAAAGGTCAAAAAAGTCGTAACAGAAACCATTCCCTTTGAGCCATACCCCATGATGAGTAATGGTAATGTAAGAAATGGACTAAACAGATTTTGCAGTAAAATCAACAACTTCTGAAAAAAGAATTTTTCATGTGCTGTTATCGAACAGTTAAACACACTGTTCGGAAATGTCATTGCAAGATTTATAATAAGCAATCCCATTAAAACTTTTGCTGTATCATATTCGCTATCTGTAAGACCTGTTCCAAAAATGCTTCTTATATTTCCAATCATAACAATTCCACAAAGAATACATATGACAGAAATAGAGCAGAAGATGATCATGAACATTCCATTCAATCTTGCTACTCCATCTTCATCCTTTTGCGCTTTATATCGCGAATAAAACCTAAGGTAAGAGCTACCAAATCCCAAACTAAGGAGACTTAAATATGATACAACTGAATAAACCAGTTGATATAATCCATACTCACTTTGTCCTAAAAGTCGGAGCATGATTGGAGTATAAACAAGACTGACTAATATTTTTACTAGTTCTCCAGCGTATGAAAGCAACACGCCGGCTTTTCTTTGATTAATCACAACAACACCTCACAATCAACAGATTCCCTAAAAAAACTATTTCTGAGTACTACCCATATGCAAAAAACGTTTAATACGCAGTTTGAAATTGATCACTATTCCATTGCTAGATTCTGCCACACATATTTTTGAATTGGCATTAATTTCACCACGTTCATTATAATTAATGTAATTCAAAATTTCATCATTAGGCGTGCTCATAATTGGCACCACAGCACACGAATTGTTTCTATAATTTTCTAACATGGAATTCATAATGCCATTAACAATAAGATCCTCAACATTTTGATTCTCTTCCAACACATATCCGCAATGAAGTCTATTAACCATATCAGCAACATTGCCTGAATGTGCATTTGTTAATATAAACGCCCCTCCCATGTATGCTTCATAACAGGTAAAATTATACGTCTCCGGCCATTTAGGGCAGATAAATGCAATATCGATTTTTTCATTTTCAACAGCCATAACCATACTATTCTGACCATTTTTATGAAATGATACAGGCACATTGAAGATTCCATTTACTGGAATTTTAGGAATTCCGAGATGGAAAAACTTAATATTACTTTCATTATGCAACTTGTTAAAAAGAGTCAAAAACTCTTTCCACCCCTTTATGTCATACTGTGATCCAAGAAAGGCAATTCTTAATTCCTTGCCTTGCTTTTGTTTTATCTTTTTTTCTCCATCAAACTTCAAATGTTCTATTACAAATGTACGATTCTCAAACTGAGGAAATGAATCAATCCAAAGTTTTTTTACATACAACGACGGGGATATAAACATAATTTTCTTTTTTTGACACTGCTCAAATATTTTATCGATAAAAGCTATTCTTTTACGGGCATCGTCATAATGTATGCATCCGGAACATTTATTTTTGCTCGGTCTCCCACCACCACAAAAAGAATCATTGTTCTTCAGTAAGTTGTAATTATCACAAATAAAATAATAATCATGTAAATAGAATAAATATTCTGTATTAATGCTGGAAAACAAATAAAATAAATCATCCTCTTTCCAAAACATGATATGATGGACATGACAACCCAATAAATCAACATAATCATCCCAAGCCTTCAGAATGGAGCATATGTCATGAATCTTAAAAACACCTATATACCTTTGATCGACATACAGTTTATATTGTCCACCAATATGGTTGACTGGGCATAAAAAAACATAAGAACACCCTTTCTTATTAATCAGAACCGAATGCTCTCCAATTACTTTTTCAACTCCACCAACATCAGTACAATAATCTAAATGCGCAATTGATAATATATAATTGTGATTAGGTCTGCACTTTTTAGCTAACGTAAGCATATCTTCACCTCTCTATTCTACTCAGATATTTTGAAAAATACCTTGCCGTCACCGTCTGTTCTTTAGCAATCCTACTATCAATAAAATCAAAATCTATATCGTACAATTCAGATGCTTTAAGTGAGTCTGAATTTCTATTCTTTAGCATCAGCAACTCTGTCAACGTCTCAAATCTACTATTCATATCTATTTCTGTTCCCAATCTATTTGCAATTACATATGGTTTATGGAATATCAAAGAAAAAAGAGTTCCATGATACGAATCAGTTATTACAAATTTCGAATTGAAAATTAGCCAAAGAAATTCTGCTGGCGAAATTGAATAGTATTTTTTATCATTCATAATGTCAACAACATCAAAAGCTTCCAAGTTAAATTTACTAAGCACCTTGTCACGTTGCTCAATTGACCCCAGAAAATAGCATAATACATATTCCTTTTCTATTTGAAAACCGGGTTCATGCATAATTTTTGACCAAAAACGCCAATCATGTAACAATGTAGGATCCACATGGACATTTGCCTTAACTCCAGATGAACGTTCAATATAATCCCTTAAAGTATTCTCCCGAATTGATATTTCATTAAATCCCCGCCAATAAGAACTATACTGTTCTCTCTTTTCACTTGGAATTTGATTTGAGGCGATACTAGCGGCATATGAAATCCTTTTGTTCTTTTCTGTGAATGTCAAAAACATGGTCTTATTGACAAATGGTGAATAAGGTGACCATATCTGATCGCTACCGCAAACAAAAAAATCAAAATCATCATCTATCTTTACTGGAATACTATTATCTGAAATCTGGCAACAATAATACTGAATATAATCTCTATCGAAGTTCAGAAACTTTTGATGCCTTTTCCAGTCATAATAGGTATGTTTTGGATGTATTATTGCATTTTTTACAAATCGATACTTATTCCTAAGGCTTTTAGGAGGTTCAAATTGTGGAATTGTCATTACACAATCCGCATATTTTTTTAAATATTCCTGAAGAGCATAGTTTTGTAGCCTTTGGCCAAAATTATCTCCAAATGTAAATGTTACTATTCCTATTCTCATAATTATGACCATACCTTTCCGCTGCGCTTCAAGGCACAAACAAGAAATGAAACGTGTTTGTACTGTACGCAGCATGGTTGAATTTGTTATAATTTGCTTGAGATAGCAGGCACACTACAGAGCATGTAGAGATGAGTGGATACGATTGTGTTTAATCGTTCCGCATAATTATGTGTGCCGGATACCCTTTCAAGCACAAACAAGTAGGGCTTAGAACCCTGTAAACTTATCTTTGGAGAGACAGACTACTCAATCTCTCAGTGGGTGTCCAGTCCCTGCCTGTTCCCTCAATCTTTATTTTGAGGTGAGCTATGCTTAAAATTGTTTACCCGATTTGTTGTGGAATGGATGTTCACAAGTCATTCCTTGTTGCCTGTATTGCATCCACGGATGAGCGCGGTGTAACGACTTACAAAAGCCGCCGCTTTTCCACTTTCACAAAGGACTTAAGATTGTGCGCAGATTGGCTTAAAGGCAATAACTGCCGAGATGTCTGTATGGAATCCACGGGGAAATACTGGATTCCGATTTACAACATCCTTGAGCCTTCTTGCAAAATTGTTCTTGCACATCCCAAATATGTGAAAACGATTCGGGGCAAAAAGACCGACAAGAAAGATGCCAAATGGATAGCAGATATCTTTAAGCACGACCTTGTCAGTGGTAGTTTTATTCCTCCGGTAGACATCCGACAACTTCGGGATTTGGTTTGCTACCGTTGGAAACTCAACAACTTTATTGTTGGAGAGAAAAACCGTGCGTAAAATTGTCTTACTGTTTCCAATTACAAACTGGACGATGTCTTCTCGGATGTCTTTGGCAAAGCGGCTACAAACATTACATCCTACTTGTTAGAGCATCCTAATGAGCCCTTGCCCGATGTTTCCAACTTCCGTACTAGAGGAATGAAAGCTACCGATGCGAAAATCCGAGCTGCAACGGATGGCAACATGTGTACTGAACAAGCGGAGAAACTTCGCATTATCCGCTCTCATATGAACGACCTGAATCGCTGCATTGCTAATCTGGAGTCTTTGATTATTTCTACCGCAGAAAAATACACTTCTCAACTCAGCCTTGTTATGTCGGTGCCGGGTATCCAGACCTTTTCCGCCATCTCCGTGATTGCTGAAATTGGCGTGGATATGTCCGTGTTTCCCTCCTCCAAGCATTTATGCTCGTGGGCAGGTCTTACACCGCAGAACAATGAGAGCGCCGGGAAGAAAAAAACTACCAGAATTTCCAGAGCGGACGCTTACATTAAGCCATTGCTGGTTCAATGTGCGCTCTGTGCTATTCGCGCCAAGCGCAACCCGGAAATCCGCAATCGGTATCTTTCTATTAAGAAGCGCAGAGGTCACAAAAAAGCCATTATTGCCGTTGCACGGATGTTGCTGACTGCCATCTACAACATTTTAAAGAAAAATGAACCTTACAACGCCGAGCTTTACCGCAAGGCAGATGTTCCTCCGGCTCACCGTTCTGTTACGATAGAGGAAGCAGTTTTTATCCTGCAACGGCAAGGGTATCTTATTACGCCCTGTACTTCCTAACTCCATATGATTGCTCCATTACGGGGGGCTGGCTTTTCTGCGCCCTTTTTTCAGGGCTGCTTACAGTAGGTTGTTTCAAACTTCACTTCCCTAGAATTAAAAGTTTCTGATTCAAATACCAATCGAATTACCATACACAGAAAGCACATAAAATACGTCAATCTGTCAATAATATAAATCTGCGTAAAATAAGACATCAATACAAATAAGAAGAAAAAGAGAATCGTTCGTTTAATGCTACCGTTTTCCTTTCCAGCAAATAGCTTTGCAGTTGTTAAGTTATAGATTAAGTAAAACACCCAACCTCCCATATAAATCATCGGTTGAATCGCAGACATTCCAAAATGATGATTTATTGAAGTATCCGAAAACATTTGTATGCTACCCCATCCTTTTCCCCACATTCCACCATTCTGTAAGGCAAGTGTATACAATCTAAACCTTTCGTCTGTCGATAGAATTTGACCACCAGTTAGAGAATATGATGTAATGGTTAAATTCAATCGATATGCAATAGCAGCGAATTTTTCATTCGTGCTTGTTGAAAGAAAATGAAGTCCAATTATAAGAACTACAACAATTGCAATCAATTTCCAAAACTTAGTCAAGAAATTATATAAGTCAATCTTTGTTCTTGCAATAAAATAAACAATGAGAACAACTGGAACCAGGATAAATAGTGCATTATTATCATTTTGTGTTGCAACAAACAACGACACTGCTGTAGAAACGACAAGATAAATCTGAGCATAGCGTTTAACATTGTGACTATAGTTTTCAATATTACACAAATTAAGAATGATCACAAAGACTGTAAAAATAGCAACACAATGTGTTCCATCCGCACCTATAAATCCTGTTATCATATCAAGATAAAATGTATTTCCATTTGTTTGTGTATCCATTAGGAAGTAAGTACCGCGTGTTTGGATTAACATAAGTAGAATATTGAGTATATAATATATATTAATAGCAGGTAAAGCGGCAGCGAGATATTTCTTCACAAAGCACATCTTATGATTTACTAAATTAGAATAATATATCAAAATTAATGCGCTGCTTAATATTTTACCTACATTCTTGTGTTCATGGATACCCGAGTTCATCAATATGTTAACACTAAAAAGCACAGCACTTACTATCAAAAGCATTATTGCGATTACATCTATATTTTTTATTTTAATCTTTGTATTTCCCGTAATCAGACTAATGGCCATCATTATTAAAAGAATCAATGATATTTTATCTACAAGAACGTGTGCCCAGATTAACACTAGCACATAAGCCAAAGATAAGGTAACTATCACTCCGTCTATTAAATCTGTTCTATTTACTTTTAAATTCATTTTTTCTCGTTTAATTCCTTCACTGTAGTAGCTTTTAAAAAGTAGCTTTTCCTTGCCTACCCATCAAAAAGTCATATGTTGAAATACATAGCATCTTAAAAGAATTATTTTTTCTCAAGCATCTTTTTGCTTCTTTCCTAAAAATTCTAGCATAGCCTTTCCATTTGTGATGACTATATTTTCTCACCATATACAACCCATTTCTCACCATATAATAATTTTGCACTGGGCTGTTAGTTTTTGCGGACGCATTTACTTTGTGATAAATGACTGCTGTACTGCAATATAGCAGTCGTATGTTCTTTTCTAATGCGCTGCAACAATAGTCTGCGTCTTCAAAATACAGAAAATGTTCTTCTGGTAACAAGCCTACTTTACTAATTACCTCCTTCGGAATTAGCATAAGACATCCAGTAATGAAAGTCACATCTCTACTTGACAGCGTATTTTTCATCATGTGCTCATTATATCTACAATGAATTGTAAGTGCCGTATCTTTGATAAATTCACCACCGGCATACCAAATCAAACTTCTGTCATATTCATAATAAATAGTTCCCCCAATAATCGCATTTGGATTATCTTCCGCTGCATATACAAGTTTATCTAAGAAATCTTTTTCAACCAATGTATCGTTGTTAAGAAGAAGAATATACTCAGAATCATACTTTTTCAGCGCATACTCAATTCCTTTGTTATTTCCTCCAGAAAATCCCAGATTGGACGACAGAATTATTACATCTGCAAGTTTATTAATTCGGCTATTACATCTTATATTTCCCTTATTGCTTCCATTATCAACAACAATAATTGAATAATTCTCATAAGTGATTTTACTTAAGCTCTCAACACATTCTATCGTGTCCTTTTCGCCATTATAATTCACCAATACAATTGAAACATGCGGTTTTTTCTTCATTTTATTTCCTCTATACACTCAATTTTTTGATTACTACAATTAATGTGAGGGCGTAACTGGTAGATATGAGTTATTTTTTGACATTATTCCCCATCGGTATAGGAATATACAACTTATCAGAAGTCACTACTTACATAGACAGCGCTTTAGATGAGATACTATTTCTCCAGTTAACAGACACTTTCCCAGATACCAACCGCATTCGTAATTTGAGCCAATTGCATTCTTACTCATACGGTATCTAACCCCATCCGATCTCCTTGAATTCGCTTGTGCACGCAATTTTCATTTATGGCAACCATCCGAGACTTTCATATCAAATTACTATCTGTTTCTATTTTTTATTGCACAATAAGCCATTGATCAAGCTATTTGCATTCACAAATAGCTGCTTTGTATCACAAAATTCTAAATAGTAATCTCGGATCTCTTTATAATAATTCTGTCCATTTTGGTAAATCCTGTTCATTGCCAACGTAAAATCTTCTGCACTGTTGCATCTATATATTCCTTCAATGTCATCCACGTTATACCCAATAAGAGCTTCATCTGTAGCAACAATGGGTTTTCCATACATCATGGCTTCAGCAGTTTTCACCTTCATCCCGGAGCCCGAAAAAATAGGCATTATGATTGCAATCGCTCTTCTATAATACTCTCCGAGATCATCTACTCCACCAACTATACGAACATTATTGGGTATCAAAGTTTGATTACCCTCAAGCATCTTTTCCATATTTCTTCCGACTATATAAATATCTTGTTTTATGCATTGAGCAACATTTTCAACTATCCATTTTACTGCTTCTTCATTTGGCTTAAAGTAACTTCCCACAAACATGAAATACTCGCCACCTGCCGTTTTTAAATCTGCATTCCTTACAGTGTCATTGAGCGTCACAGGAAACACAGTATCTAATTTACAGTTAAACTTCTTTTCATATTCGCTTCGATCACGTGAACTAATGCAAATGAATTCATCTGAATACATGATTGCATCTTTTTCATTTTTCTCTATTTCATGGATTTTCGCATAATAGTGTGGTTTTTTCCAAGACAGTTTACAGTAAATCTTTATATATTCAGATTCAACATTATGTGCAAATGTGATAACACTACTCTCTACATTTTCCTTTATAAATTTTGCGATCCTGCCATATTGGGGGGAATCTAGCCAGATAAGATCATAATTTTTCTGAAGGATTATCGTTTTCAGTTTCTTTTCTCCTGAATTCGTAATGTAATTGTGGCCTGTCATTTCATTTAATGTTCTTTTGATGCCTCTAATATTTCCTTCTATCCAAACCATCTGAGGGAGATTCAGATTGTCTCCCAAGAATTTATCATCAGAATTGACCACACATATATCTACATTTTCTTTTTTAAAGGTCGTACACAAAATTTGATAATTTCTGTTCATTATTGAGACACCGCCAGTATTATGTTGTTCCATAAATGGCATTGATGCTACAAATAGTGCTTTTTTATCCATATGATAACTTCTCCTTATCAACTCATTTCTCAATTATAAACCTACACAACATATCCAAATCTGCTTTTTGCCGAGCATAAATCTTTTGAAACTGCTTCATCACTGTCTCTTCAGACTTTTTTTCATTTATAGCTGTCAAAATGCGCGTTGCCATTTCATCAATATCATACGGATTCACGTAATAAGCCGCATCACCACACACTTCTGGCAGAGAACAAATTCCCGAAACAACACATGTTCTTCCATATTTCATTGCCTCTAACGGCGGCATGCCAAATCCCTCGTTCAGAGACGGATACACAAATACATCACAGAACTTATACAATTCCTCAAGCTCAGAAGTTTCCACATAGCCCTTTATTATGTACCTAGTTATATCTTTAATACTCTTTCTGATTTTCTTATTGAGTCCTCCGATAACTACAATTTTATAATCATCTAAATATCCACCAGAAAATAAAGTTTCAAAGGCGAGAATCGCTCTATAACTGTTTTTTATCCAACGATCTCCACCCATTATTAAGATGTATTTTCCGTCAACAGGTGAATGCTCAGATTGTGATAATTCTGCTTCCTTTTGGGGTGTATAAAACACTGTAATCTTCTTATCCTTGATTTCAGGATAATGCGACTCAATTGAATATTTTGTGTGATTTGATACACAAACCAACTCATCGATTAAATTTATGCAAGCACTAAATTGCTTCAGTTTACTTCTCTGATACTTTTGAGAAATCAAATGCCTTATTCTCTCTTTTAAACTAGCCTTACCATTAGAATAAAGATAAGCATATTTGTCAGACGGCATCTCTACAAAGCGAAGTCCATGAACAGTGCCTTTAATTCGAACTTTATCCGGAAAATCTTCTTTTAAATAATAATATGGCATTCCCGAATAAAAAATATCGACATCCTCTTTCTGGAAAATGCTCTTTATTTCTCGTGCATTATGAACATGATATGTTTTAATTTTTTTATTCGAAATAATCTCGTAAATCCAGTCATCAAGAAATTTATCCGGATTAAAAAACACAATTAGTTCAAATTGATTATAATATTTATCAGTTAAGTTTTTGAAAACAGCCTTTATGTACTCTCCACCTCCATGAAATTTAGAAGTACTTGCCGGCTGAGATTCCATTAAATCAAACAATACTTTCTTCACGATTATATCCTTCTTCTTTTAAAGACTTTTGAATTTCATTCTCAGGACTCATGTATTCCTATTCAGCACTATAAAATTCCTGAGAAAACTATTCTTCCATAAAAATATCGAGATATTTATTTTGCATAACTTCGATGGAGTAGTTTGTTTTTACAAATTCATACTGTTTCTTCAAAAGATCATTTTTGTTATATTCATCTAGCAATCTTATCCATTCAATTTTACGTTCAAGCATTTCCGCGTCATCTGGATTAAAAAGGATTTCATCCTCGACTACAATATCTCTATTCATCACAATATTAGAAGCTAGGCATAATTTTTTATTTAGAAATGCTTCAAGGACAACATTGGGGGTTCCTTCCTCATAGGAGGAAAGTATCACTATATCTGTCATAGCATATAAGTCCTCAATATTTCTTACATATCCTGGAAATTTCACACAATCCGACATATTTTTTTCTTTCACATAATCAAGTAGTTCGTTATAATATACTTGATTCTCTATCTGTCCTGCAAAGCAACAATGAACCTTAATTTTATCTCTAAGCTCGTTAATAGCCTTTAATACTACTAATTGATTTTTCACCGGATTAATTCTTGCAGGAACCAGTATAAATAAATCGTCGGCTTCGTCGACTTTCCGTGGCAAATCTTTTTCCAGTATTCCATTGTTGATGCAGTCCACTTTAATTCCAAGAACTGTAGACATATAAACCGCTGCATTCTTGGAATTTGCTACAACCTTGTTGCACATCTTAAGAAGCTTACGCTTTATTGCAGAATTACACATCTTAATCCCTGGATTACGTTCATTAAATAGTATCTTAATTCCTTTCGCCTTACATACCGGAACACAAAGCAACCCTGTTAAATTTGTAAACATCACCCACTTATATTTTTTGCCGTTTTGATAAATCCATTTATAAATCAAGTTAATTGACTTAATCTTATTTTTAACAGTTTTATCTACTGTGTTAATTGCGGATAGTCCTAGAAATTCAAATCGTATACCTTTGTGTTCACTTATATATTGCTTTGTCTCCACTTCGGTTCCTGTACCATTTTCTACCAAAACCGTTATGGGGCTATTCTGTTTTTCCAGCCCTTCTGCAATATATCTCACTTGCCGTTCCGACCCACCCATAAACAACTGTGGCATTAGAATCAGTGTTGCCTTTTTTTCCATCATTCTCTTCATCGCATATTACCTTCTCCAGCAACGCTTTTATACTTAATTGCCAGTCCAAGTATTTTCCTGTCATCTACAAGATACCGTTTTGCCATTCTCTTAGGATCTTGCGTAATTCTAAAAAGCCACTCAAGACCGTGATCTGCCATCCATTTTGGTGCTCTCTTGATATTTCCCGCTTCAAAATCGAAACTGGCTCCCAACCCAAATGAAATCGGAACGCCCAATTCCTGACAATGATGATACATGAATTTTTCCTGTTTTGGGCAGCCCAATCCAACAATTAGAATATGCGGCTTGGCTTCTTTGATCATTTCTTTGATTTTATTCATCTCCTCAGGATTCTTTTCAAATCCATAAGGAGGTGAGTATGTACCTACTACTTGCAATCCCTTGTATCTCTTTGCAAGATTCTCTGCTGCCTTTGCTGCAACACCTTCAGCAGCGCCTAAGAAATACATTTTATATCCTTTTTTTGCCGCCATATCACACAAGAGCGGGAAAAGATCAGACCCTGAAATTTTCTCTTTAATCGGGGTGCCATACCATTTGGCAATCCAGAGCAGAGGTTTACCGTCTGTAAGAATCAAAGATGCATTGGCATACACATCCTGCAGTTCCTTATTCGTTTCCAATTGAACAATGTGATCCACATTCGGAGTGACCACATAGGCATTCCTATTCTCCTGGATGATAGAATCAATAGCCTGCAATGTTTCCTGCATTGTCAGGTTATCAATCTCAGTATTCATAAATTTCAATCTAGCCATTTTCCACTCCTCACTCTTTTGCCTTTAGCATCTCACTTTAATCAGTTCAGCATCTCCAACAACCAAGCACCGTCTCAGTCCAGCAGGCAAAAATAGTGTTTCACCCTTGCTGAAACGCATCGGTTTCTGTTCAGCATCCATTGTCTGAACCTCACCGTAGCCATCCAGACACATCAGCACCTGAAAGGATGTATCCATTACCGAAAACGCAAAGCCCTTCGTAACCTGAATTTTCTCTGTCTCAAAATACTTGCAACGGCAGAGAATTTCACGGGAGCAGCCCGGATAATGCTTCACCATTCGAGACTTCTGGCTCACATCCGGTGCAACACTCATATCCATTACCTGAACCGCCTTATCAAAGTGCAATTCACGCTTTTTTCCATTTTTGTCCACACGGTTGTAGTCATAAACCCGATAAGTCACATTAGAGCTTTCCTGAATTTCTGCAACCAGAATGCCTTTTCCGATTCCGTGAACTGTACCTGCTGGCACAAAATAGGTATCACCTTTATGGACTTCCACTTTCTGCAAGTGCTTATCCAGAGTACCGGTTCCCACAGCCTTGCGCAGAATTTCTTCCGTCACCTCATGCTGGAAACCATAAATCAGGTGCGCACCTTCTTCAGCATCAATGACATACCACATCTCGGTCTTGCCGTTGTCGCCTTCGTGTTCTCTTGCATACTCATCATTGGGATGAACCTGTACAGACAAGTCTTTCTTGGCATCGATGAACTTAACCAAAACTGGAAGTTTACCATCTTCTACCTTTGTACCGAGATATTCCGGATGTGCTTTCAATACTTCAGCCAGTGTTTTTCCTTTATATGTACCATTTACCACATAACTTGGGCCATCTGGATGAACCGAACACTCCCAGGTTTCTGCTAATGGTGTTAAATCAATCCTTTTACCATATTCTTCCCGAAGTCGAGTACCACCCCACAAATAATCTTTACCCGTCGGAATCAATTTCATGATTTCCATTACTCTGTCTCCCACTATTTCTTATTCCATCGGAAATTTAATCTTATCTGTGACACTAATCTCGTCGCCCAACTGCACTTCGATCATATCCAGCGGCGTAATTGCCTCAACCGTATGCTTACAGCCTGCTGCAATAGTAATCACATCTCCCGTGCGGAGAACCTGCTCCATTCCATCGACAATTGCTTTACCCTTACCAGAAACAACTGTCCACACTTCTTCGCGCTCGTTGTGCATATGGTAGCTCATTTTCTCTCCAGCTTTCATGGAGATTTTGACCGTCATGGAACCCGGCTGCACATCAATGACCGTATATGTACCCCAGGATTTCTCAGCATACATAGCCTCGGTTTCGATTTTCTCAACATACGGCTTCATGTAGCCGCTGCGCTCTTTATCCGAAATCAAAATACCATCGCCACTTGCTGCAATAATCATGTCCTTGCAGCCCATGCAGAGAATGGGAATATTCAGCTCATTGACCACATTGGTGTTTTCACAGGTCTCATCCAGAATAGCTTTGCCTTTGGTCTTATCCGCCATGACCTCAGCCATCATGTTCCAAGTGCCAACATCCTTCCAGTCACCGCTATAGCGCAGAACCTGAATGCTGGATTCTTTTTCGACCACTGCATAGTCAAAGCTGATTTTGGTCAGTGTGTCGTATTTATTGAAAAGGTCACGATAATCCTCGAAATCAATCATACTGTGAGCCTTGTCCAGCAGATATCCCAGCTTAAATGCAAAGATGCCTGCATTCCACAATGCGCTCTGAGCCAGATACTTCTTGGCAGTTTCGACGTCCGGCTTTTCCTTGAATTCTTTAACTTTGCTGACGTTTTCGCCGCTTTCAGGAATGATATAACCATACTTCTCGCTCGGATAGGTCGGCTCAATGCCCATCAGTGTTAGATTTGCGTTGCCCTGTTCAGCCAGCTCCTGCAACGTTTTGACAGCCTCGTAATAGGTGTTATCCACATACGGATCGACCGGGCAGACCACGACCGCCTCATCCGTTCCAACACCCAATTCATCGTGGAGATATGCCGCCGCCAGTGCGATTGCAGGGAACGTATCACGACGGCAAGGTTCTACACAAATAGAAGCCTTTTCCCCAAGCTGATTTTTAATGGCACTTGCCTGCGATTTGCTCGTTGCAATCGTGATCTTTGCATCTGCATCTACAGTAGTAATCTGACGATAAACACGCTGCACCATAGATTCATATCTATCGCCATCTTTGAACAGTTTAATAAATTGCTTGCTACGAACATCGTTGGAAAGCGGCCAGAGGCGTTTGCCAGAGCCACCGGAAAGCAAAATAATATTCATTGTATTTTCTCCCATCATCTATTATTTCAAGTATGCTTCCGCACTCTTGCAAATTTCTGTTTCAATTTTTTCTGCTGCGTCCTTGTTCTCTGCGCTGACAGAGATGTAAGTCTTGAGTTTCGGCTCTGTACCGGAAGGACGTACCACGATAGAGCAGTTATCTTCCAGCAGGAACTTCAGCACATCGGATTTCGGCAGACCATCCAGACCAGGGGCATAATCCAGCAGTTTTACGACCTTCTTGCCGCCAAACTCTTTGATGTCTCCACGGAACGCCTGCATGATGCTCTGCATCTTTGCAAAACCAACACTGCCGTCAAACTCGTAGCTGTGCAGAGTGTTCAAGCAGTAGCCATAAGTCTTGTACAGCTCGTCCAGCTTATCCAGCAGGCTGATGCCCTTGGTGGCGTAGTAGCTGAACATCTCACAGATCATGTAGGCGCCATCCACACCGTCCTTATCGCGGACGTAGGAACCGGTCAGGTAGCCGTAGCTCTCCTCGAAGCCAAACACATAGCTGTCTGCCTTGCCCTGCTTTTCCAGCTTACCGATTTGCTCACCGATAAACTTGAAGCCCGTCAGCACATTGATGGTACGCAGACCATAGTGGGAAGCAATCTGTTCGCCCATGTCCATCGTCACGATAGTCTTAACCATAACAGGGTCTGCAGGCATCTTGCCATGTTTCACGCGCTGGCTGCAGATGTAGTCCAGCAGCAGCATACCAGTCTGGTTTCCGGTCAGAAGTTCATATTCTCCCGCCTTATTCTTGACCGCAATGCCCACACGGTCACAATCCGGGTCGGTAGCAAGTAGCAGATCCGCATTGCACTTCTTGGCATACTCCATGCCCAGTGCCATCGCTTCCTTGATTTCCGGGTTGGGATACGGGCAGGTCGGGAAGTTTCCATCCGACCGCTCCTGTTCCTTGACCACCGTGATGTTGGTGTAGCCCATCTCCTTCAGGGTGCGGATCACGGGCTTCAGACCTGTACCGTTCAGTGGGCTGTAAACGATGGCAACATCTTTATTGACCTCTTCGCCAAACAGGACGGACTGGCTCTTGACCTGCTCCACGAAGGCGGTGTAGACCTCGTCCGGGATGTACTGGATGCTGCCGCTTGCCACACCTGCTTCAAAGTCGCCGGTCTTGACGTCGGCAAAGATGTCCAGCTTCTCGATCTCAGCAAGAATCTCAGCAGCAGCCTCAGTAGTGATCTGGCAGCCGTCAGCGCCGTAAACCTTGTAGCCGTTGTACTTGCTGGGATTGTGGGAAGCCGTCACCATGACACCGGCAGAGGTGTGCAGATAGCGAGTCGCAAAAGATACCGTCGGCACCGGCATCAACACAGGCCAAATATTGACTTTAACTCCATTTGCTGCAAAAACACCCGCAGCCACCTTTGCGAACACATCACTCTTGATGCGGCTGTCATACCCGATTGCAACCGAGGGTTCAGCGAAGTTTTTCTTCAGATAGTCTGCTAATCCCTGAGATGCTTTTGCCACAGTGTAGATATTCATGCGGTTGGTACCTGCGCCGATCACACCACGCAGTCCACCCGTGCCAAAGGCAAGGTCACGGTAAAATGCATCTTCGATTTTTGCATCGTCCAACGTTTTCAGCTCTGCGGCAACATCAGCATCTGCCGTTGTATTTTCCAGCCAACGCTCATATTCTTTTTTGATATCCATCTATTGTTCCCTCGTCTTTCTTAATCTCTCTGGAAAATATCTCTCGTATAAACTTTCTCTTTCACATCATCAAGGCACTTGTCATAACGGTTTGCAATGATGGCCTGACTCTGCTTCTTGAATTCATCCAGATCATTCACAACCACAGAGCCAAAGAATTTCTCACCATTTTTCAATGTCGGCTCGTAGATGATAACCGTTGCACCCTTCGCCTTGATACGCTTCATGACACCCTGAATGCTGCTCTGGCGGAAGTTATCGCTGTTGCTCTTCATGGTCAGGCGGTAAACGCCAACAACAACCTCTTTTTCTTTGCTCTCATCCCAGCTGTCGTTTGCCCCATATGCACCAGCAATTTCCAGAACGCGGTCAGCAATGAAGTCTTTACGAGTTCTATTACTCTCCACGATAGCTTCAATCAGGTTCTCCGGTACATCAGCATAGTTAGCCAACAGCTGCTTAGTATCCTTGGGCAGGCAATAACCGCCATAGCCGAAGGAAGGATTGTTGTAATGGGTGCCGATACGAGGATCAAGGCAAACACCGTTAATGATTTGCTGGGTATTCAATCCCTTCATCTCGGCATAAGTATCCAGCTCGTTGAAGTAGCTGACACGCAGAGCCAGATATGTGTTAGCGAACAGCTTAACAGCCTCCGCCTCAGTGAAGCCCATAAACAAGGTATCGATATTTTCCTTAATAGCACCTTCCTGCAGGAGTTCTGCAAATGTATGGGCAGCCTTTACCAGTCGAGCATTTTCCACATCGGTTCCGACAATGATACGGCTCGGATACAGGTTATCGTACAGAGCCTTGCTCTCACGCAGGAACTCTGGGCTGAAGATAATATTGTCGCAGTGGAACTTCTCACGAACCGATGCAGTGTAACCAACCGGAATGGTGCTCTTAATAACCATGATGGCTTCCGGGTTATACTCAATTACCAGTTTGATGACCGCTTCGACTGCGCTTGTGTCAAAGAAATTCTTCTTACTATCGTAATTTGTAGGAGCAGCGATTACTACAAAATCAGCATCACTGTATGCTTCCTTAGCATCCAGAGTTGCGGTCAGATCCAGTTCTTTTTCTGCCAGATATTTCTCAATGTATTCGTCCTGAATCGGAGACTTCCGGTTGTTGATCAGCTCAACCTTCTCCGGGACGATATCCACAGCCGTAACATGATGGTGCTGGCTCAGCAGCGTAGCAATGGAAAGGCCAACATAGCCGGTACCGGCCACAGCAATTTTCAAATCTTTAAATTCTCTCATTTTTCTATCCTCTAATTATTTATAAAATTCTGCATACCACTCAGCAAACTTCCGCAGACCAATTCTCAAATCAGTACTAGGCTTATACCCGAAGTCACGCTCCAAAGCGCTCGTATCTGCATAAGTAACAGGCACATCGCCCGGCTGCATCGGAACCAGCTCCTTGTGTGCCTCGAAGTCATAATCCTCCGGCAACACTTTCGCACGAACCAGTTCCTCGCTCAGAATCTGCACGAAGTCCAGCAGATTTTCCGGATTCTGATTACCGATGTTGTAAACTGCATACGGCGGAATCGGCAGTCCGTCCTCACCATTCTTCTTGTCCGGAGCCTTCTTCATTACACGGACAACGCCCTCAACAATATCGTCCACATAAGTAAAGTCACGCTTGCAGTTGCCGTAGTTGAAAATCTTGATGGTTTCACCCTTTACCAGCTTGTTGGTGAACCCGAAGTAAGCCATGTCCGGACGGCCTGCCGGACCGTACACTGTGAAGAATCGCAGGCCGGTGGACGGGATGTTGTACAGCTTGGAATAAGCATGAGCCATCAGCTCATTGGATTTCTTAGTTGCCGCATATAGGGAAACCGGGTTATCCACCTTGTCGTCGGTGCTATACGGAACCTTCTTGTTGGAGCCATAAACGGAAGAGGAAGATGCATAGACCAAATGCTCCAAACTCTCACAATGACGACAGGCTTCAAGAATATTGAAAAAGCCGACCAAGTTAGATTCCACATAAGCGTCCGGGTTGGTGATGGAGTAACGCACACCAGCCTGTGCTGCAAGGTTGACGACCACAGACGGCTTGTACTTCTCGAACAGCTCAGTGATCAGGGCTTTGTCAGCAATATTGCCTTTGACAAAAGTAAATGTGGGATACTTGGCCAGCTCATTCAGGCGGAACTCTTTCAGTGCCACATCATAGTAGGCATTCATGTTGTCGATGCCGATGACCGTAGCGGAAGGAGCTTCCTGATAGATTCGTTTCACAAGGTTGGAGCCTATGAAACCGGCTGCGCCTGTGACTAAAATCGTTTTATTATCCAAAGTAACTGTGCTCATATGTATTCCTCCGTTTTGGTTAATTTCCTAATCTATGTACACATCTGCTCTTCACAGATAGTATTTCTTTTTCCTCATGCCGCTCACACGGCTAAGTGTTTTCTTATACTGTCGTATCCAACTACCCCAGCAATCATGTTTTCTACTACATACCACTTCTATTGGGTACACTCGTTTCTATTTCTCTATAGCCGAAGTGTTGATTTGTACGATCGAACCCCGTATACCCTGCAATGACGTTTTTCTAAGTGTTGGATTGTTGAATCGAACCCTGTCGGCGCATGAGTTTTGTTAAAACTGTATATATCATCCAGTCCAATTCTCACCACTCATTGTTCGTTATGAACAAATCATTCACTTTAACCACTCAAAACATGTAATTATCATCACCATCCGTGCTCTACTCAACAGCTGTTTTATGAAGTAGAAATCATCTGTTTTTCTCTATTTTTCATAACTCAACAAACCGTTATGATGTAGGTGTCATTAGCGGGTCAGATAGTGTACTCAACAGCAGTTTCAGACGTTAATGATAAACTCATGGATTTTTGTTGTTTTCTCCTGTTTTCCGCCATTTCTATGATTCTTCTGAAAAAGATGTGCCAATTTTGTGCCACAGGGGTCAAAAATTCAGCGTTTTGTATAAATATCTTGCATTTACAGTTCATATGGTTGTGAAATACAACCAATTTCAGTGCCCTATATAGTGTGCAAAACAGGTTCTTTTCGACGTTACTACGTCAATATGGTTTGTTGAGTAGACATTAGTCGGTGCCGCGATTACAACAAAATCCGCAGCACTATACGCCATCTCTGCGTCAAGCGTTGCGGTCAAATCCAAGTCCTTCTCTGCCAGATATTTTTCAATATATTCATCCTGAATCGGTGATTTACGCTGGTTCACCATATCAACCTTTGCCGGAACGATATCCACAGCATAAACCTTATGATGCTGAGACAGCAGTGTGGCAATCGACAATCCCACATATCCAGTTCCAGCTACAGCAATCGTATACTTCTTATCCATAACGTACTTCCTCTTTCCGTCCGGCAGAGCCGGAATATTTTCTATGATCGAAATCACTGTGGACAATCATTCCAGTATTCATAACAGCTTCATGATTTCCACAGTGCCTTACCAGCCAAAGCAATCCATTCAATCTATTTCTCAGGTCATATCTGCTCGATCAACGCAGTACAAAATCTGGTCAAATCAATGCTTGAAATGTTCATTTACACTCCATAGCCATCAACTATTCCATTTAGGGCAGGCACCTCAAACATTGAATAGTTTATTGCTTTTCCATTGTCTTCAATAATTCCATTTGGATAAACACCTTTTGTATATAGCAATCGAAAACTGACGATTACCATTCAACTAATATCATTTGGACAGACCTGCCATTATGTAGCAATCATTTTGTAAAAGCCCTGATAAAATCAGCCATTCTGCCATGTGGACATCATTCCAGCGAGCGTCATCATGCTATGACTTCCGCATTATAATGACCTCATCACTATCTGTGCCATCTACCCAAAATGAATAATTACACTCCCTTATCAGCCAATGAAGCTCTCCACTTTCGCTTTATAATAAATGGCCCCCCGCCTGACCCATCAGACTTTCGCTTTATAATGAAGAAATCATTATACAAACGCTTCTATACAAAAACGCCTAATTCAGCCTTTTTTGATGTAAAAAACCGTCCTCATACTTTTTCCTAACCAACTAAAATTTCAGGCTAGCCATTCCGTCGCAACGCATGTAGCAATGTGCGTAGCAATATACGTAGCAAATTCCATTTTTAACAGCCCTCTTCTTCCCCTTCTTTTTCTGCTT
>ERZ1643246.528-NODE-528-length-48901-cov-13.614626_pt1 | contig 48901 bp, 46 predicted proteins | sample MGYA00579265_ERZ1643246 | MGnify/ENA primary metagenome ERZ1643246 (study PRJEB29033, sample SAMEA4952261) | chicken gut metagenome | biome: Broiler Chicken; feature: Gastrointestinal Tract; material: Caecum | place: Ireland | collected 2018 | study: Broiler... | reverse complement strand
GTATGCAGTTCGACCGCGGATATATTTCAGCTTACATGGCAACAGATATGGAGAAGATGGAAGCTGTTCTCGAGGATCCGTATATCCTGATCACAGACAAGAAGATCTCTAATATCCAGGATATCCTTCCGCTTCTTGAGCAGATCGTTCAGTCAGGCGCAAGACTTCTTATCATTGCTGAGGACATCGAGGGCGAGGCTCTGACAACTCTGATCGTTAACAAACTGCGTGGTACATTCAATGTTGTTGCAGTGAAGGCACCGGGATATGGCGACAGAAGAAAAGAAATGCTTCAGGATATTGCAATCCTCACAGGCGGACAGGTAATTTCCGAAGAGCTCGGACTGGATCTGAAAGAGACTACAATGGAGCAGCTCGGACGTGCAAAATCCGTTAAAGTTCAGAAAGAAAATACAGTTATCGTTGACGGATGCGGTGACAAGAACGCAATCAATGACAGAATCGCTCAGATTAAAAAGGCAATCGAAGAGACGACATCTGACTTCGACAGAGAAAAACTTCAGGAGAGACTTGCAAAACTCGCTGGCGGCGTAGCAGTTATCCGTGTAGGTGCAGCTACAGAGACAGAGATGAAAGAGGCAAAACTTCGCATGGAGGATGCTCTGAATGCTACAAGAGCAGCAGTAGAAGAAGGAATTATCGCAGGCGGCGGTTCCGCATATATCCATGCTGCGAAAGAAGTTGCCAAGATGACAGATGAACTTGAAGGCGATGAGAAGACAGGAGCAAAAATTATTCTGAAAGCTCTGGAGGCTCCGCTGTATCAGATCGCTGCAAATGCAGGCCTTGAAGGAGCAGTTATTGTAAATAAAGTAAGAGAGTCAGAGCCGGGTATCGGATTTGATGCTTACAAAGAAGAATATGTAGATATGGTAGAGAACGGAATCCTTGATCCTGCAAAGGTTACAAGAAGTGCTCTTCAGAACGCAACAAGCGTTGCATCTACACTGCTCACAACAGAGTCTGTAGTATCCACGATTAAAGAGCCACAGCCGGCAGCACCGGCAGGCGGCGCAGGAATGGGTATGATGTAATTTCATATTCGTAATATATAGAGTGAAGAGGATAACAACTCTTCGCTCTTTTATTTTCGAATTAATTGCCGGCGGATACTTTATCAGTCCGGAAAATGCTATTTTATAGACACATAAGCACCGCTTATAAATAAAGCTTAAAATAAATCAAGTCTGATTCATGGCTGCTTCGGCTGAAAATGGTTGACATCTCCATTGAATTTCGTTAGTATATCAGTTAAATATTTATAATTATCTATTATGTATGGATTCAAAAGAAAGAGAGGTCAACAAAATATGGGAAAGATTATTGGCGAAGGAATTACATTTGATGACGTTCTGCTCGTGCCGGCGTATTCAGAAGTGATTCCGAATGAGGTAGACCTGTCAACATACCTTACAAAGAAGATCAGACTGAATATTCCGATGATGAGTGCGGGAATGGACACTGTTACAGAGCATCGTATGGCGATCGCTATGGCGCGTCAGGGAGGCATCGGTATTATTCATAAGAATATGTCCATTGAAGCTCAGGCAGAAGAAGTAGACAAGGTTAAGAGATCCGAGAACGGTGTTATAACAGATCCGTTCTTCCTTTCACCGGAGAATACATTGGAGGATGCCAACAATCTGATGGCAAAATTCCGCATTTCAGGTGTGCCGATCACAGAAGGGCGCAAACTTGTCGGAATCATTACGAACCGCGACCTGAAATTTGAAGAAGACTTCTCAAAAAAGATTAAAGAATCCATGACTTCCGAGGGGCTGATTACGGCTAAAGAGGGAATTACTCTGGAAGAGGCAAAGAAGATTCTCGCAAAAGCGAGAAAGGAGAAACTGCCGATTGTCGATGACGAGGGAAATCTGAAAGGTCTCATCACAATCAAGGATATTGAGAAGCAGATTAAGTATCCTCTTTCCGCGAAGGATTCCCAGGGACGTCTGCTCTGCGGCGCAGCGATTGGCATTACGGCAAACTGCCTGGAACGTGTGGAGGAGCTTGTGAAAGCGAAAGTGGATGTCGTTGTTATGGACTCTGCACACGGACATTCTGCAAATGTTCTGCGGACAGTCAGAATGGTGAAAGAGAAATATCCGGATCTTCAGGTTATTGCGGGAAATGTTGCCACGGGAGAGGGAACAAAAGCCCTCATCGAGGCAGGCGTTGATGCAGTTAAAGTAGGTATCGGTCCGGGATCTATCTGTACGACACGTGTTGTCGCAGGTATCGGTGTTCCGCAGATTACGGCGGTAATGGACTGTTATGAGGCGGCACAGGAGTATGGCATCCCGATTATTGCAGATGGAGGAATCAAGTATTCCGGAGATATGACCAAAGCGATCGCTGCCGGAGCAAATGTCTGCATGATGGGAAGCATCTTTGCAGGATGCGATGAGAGCCCGGGAACATTTGAGCTGTACCAGGGAAGAAAATATAAGGTTTACCGCGGTATGGGATCTATTGCGGCGATGGAAAACGGAAGCAAAGACCGCTATTTCCAGGAAAATGCCAAGAAGCTTGTTCCGGAAGGCGTAGAGGGCCGTGTGGCATATAAAGGAACAGTAGAAGATACAGTATTCCAGCTTATGGGTGGTCTTCGTTCCGGAATGGGATACTGCGGTACTCATACGATTGAGGAACTCAAGGCAAACGGAAGATTTATCAAAATCTCTGCAGCATCGTTGAGAGAGAGCCATCCGCATGATATTCACATTACGAAAGAAGCTCCGAACTACAGTGTTGATGAGTAAATAACAGATATTCAAAAAAGAATCCTGTTCTGCAGGGTTCTTTTTTTATAAATTCATAAGATTTTGTTCACTTCCGCTACAGAATTATCTGCTATTATCATAAATTGGAAGGCGGGGCTTACAGATGAAAAAACATAAGAAGAACGGATACTTAATATGGGGAATGATTATTCTTGTAATTCTGACTCTCGTGCTTGCCGTGAGGGGATTTGCGTCGCTCGGCACGGGGTATATTAATGCGGATGCATCAGAGCCGGATCTGGATGTGCAGCTTCTGGACGTCAATCCCTATTCGAGACCGGGGATACAGAGCAATGGGATTACCGGCATTGTGATCCATTATACAGCCAATCCGGGAAGTACGGCGCAGGAAAACAGAGATTATTTCAACGGACTTCAGTACTCGCATGAGACGTCTGCCAGCAGTAATTTTATTGTGGGACTTGACGGAGAGATTATACAGTGCGTTCCGACATGGGAAGTGGCTTATGCATCCAATGACAGGAATTATGATACGGTATCTATTGAGGTGTGTCATCCGGATGAAAGCGGAAAGTTTACGGATGCGACATATCGATCTCTCGTACAGCTTACCGCATGGCTGTGTGTAAAATTCAATCTTACATCGGAGGATGTGATCCGGCACTATGATGTGACCGGAAAAAACTGCCCGAAATATTTTGTAGAACACGAAGATGCATGGGGGACATTTAAAGAAAATGTGAGTCTTGCTATCGCATCTGAAAATTGATATAATATGATGGTTGTATACGTCGATTTTGCAGATGTGGAGGAAGAACATGAACGATTTGGAAATGTACCGGGAGCAGCTGGCGCTTTGTGATGATAAAATCATAGATGCACTTGTTGAGCGAAACGGTATTGTAGAGAAGATCATGACTTATAAAGAGACATACGGAATGCCGATTCTGCAGCCTGCACAGGAGGAAAAGCAGCAGAAACGTCTTGATGATAAACTTCGGGACAATAAATACCGGGAAGAAATTCAGGATGTGTTCAGCCGGATTCTGAGAAACAGCAAACGCATTCAGGCAAGAAAACTGTTCCCATATAATATCGTTCTTATCGGTTTTATGGGAGCCGGAAAGTCAACTATATCGGATTATCTGAGTACCGTGTTTGATATGCGGCTGGTGGAGATGGACCAGGAGATCTCCGAGCGTCAGGAAATGAGCATACCGGATATCTTTGCGACTTACGGGGAAGAATATTTCCGTAATCTTGAGACAGAACTCCTGAAAGAACTTCAGGCCGGAAGCGGCTGCATAATATCCTGCGGAGGCGGTGTTGCTCTCCGCGAGGAAAACGTGGTGGAAATGAAGAAAAACGGAAGGGTTGTCCTTCTTACGGCCAGCCCGGAAACGATTTACGAGCGGGTGAAAGACAGCAATGACAGGCCTCTTCTTAAGGGGAATAATAATGTAGAGTTCATTGCGGATTTGATGGAGAAGCGCAGGGAAAAATACGAGGCTGCGGCCGATGTTGTGATACAGACGGACAACAAGTCGATTCTTCAGATCTGTGAGGAACTGATCACAAAGCTGATGAGGTTGGATGTAGAATAATGTTTGAAAGATTTTTTCCGGATGAATATGTGGCCTCCACATATGTTATCCCATTCGAAAAACTGTATGAGGAAGGTTACAGGGGAGTTATTTTTGATATTGACAATACGCTGGTACCTCACGGGGCGCCGGCTGATGAGCGCGCAGTAAAACTGTTCCGAAAGCTGGAAAATATCGGATTCTCATCCTGTCTGATCTCAAACAATCAGGAACCGAGAGTGAAAATGTTCAATAAGGACATTGGTACAAACTATATTTTTAATGCACATAAGCCCTCAACAAAAAATTATGTCAGGGCAATGGAGATAATGGGAACCGACAAAACCAATACAGTCTTTGTCGGAGACCAGCTGTTTACGGATGTGTGGGGAGCAAAAAGGGCGGGAATTCACAATATTCTCGTGAAGCCGATACACCCCAGAGAAGAAATTCAGATTGTGTTAAAAAGGTATCTGGAGAAGATCGTTCTTCATTTCTATAAAAAAAGATTGAAAAATAAGGAAAATTAGTATAAAATTAATTAATGGAGTGCCGGTACGGCGCGCAAATCGAAGGAGGAAGATAAATGGTCGCAGCAGGAGATTTTAAGAATGGCATTACCGTTGAGATTGACGGAAATATTTATCAGATTTTGGAATTTCAGCACGTGAAACCGGGAAAGGGAGCAGCGTTTGTAAGAACAAAGCTGAAAAATATTATCAGCGGCGGTGTGGTTGAGAAGACATTCCGTCCGACTGAGAAGTTCGAAAATGCTCACATTGACAGAAAAGATATGCAGTATCTTTATAAAGATGGAGATCTGTACAATTTTATGGACGTTGAGACATATGACCAGATCGCACTTGATTCTGAAGTGGTAGGGGATGCTCTCAAGTTTGTCAAGGAGAATGAAACAGTTAAGATTTGTTCTCACAAGGGAAATGTATTTTCTGTAGAGCCGCCGCTTTTCGTAGAGCTGGCAATTACAGAGACAGAGCCCGGATTCAAAGGAGATACAGCTCAGGGAGCTACAAAGCCGGCTACTGTTGAGACAGGTGCAGTTGTCAATGTACCGCTGTTCTGTGAGACAGGCGATGTGCTTAAGATTGATACACGTACAGGCGAGTATCTGTCAAGAGTATAGTATGTTCAGTCTGTAAAAAGCTGATTCAGATTCGAGGATGCACTGTGAAGTGCATCCTTTTTTTATCTCGTCTTTGTGAAATAGGGAGAAATTTCCTGATTCTTTTTGTGAAATGTGCCCCATTGATTTTGGGCTTTGACTCGACTATAATCAAGAGCACATAATATTGTTCAATTAATTTTTTAGCATTTCATGGAGCTTATGTTTTCATGAGGTACATATCGTACCGGTTTTCTCATCTAATTTATAATGCACCGCGTTACAGAAAGGAGAAAAATGGATTACAGAACATTTACAGGCGCGGTAGAGAAACAGATGAATCAGAGAATGACAGGAGGTGTTAAGGCAGGTCTGTATACGGCCGAGAAAAATAACGGGATTGAACGTACTGGTGTGATGATTGAGACACCGGGTATTAATATTTCTCCGACCATCTATCTGGAAGAATACTATCAGAACTATAAAAACGGGACTTCAATCGAGAAGATTGTTGATGAGATACTGATGTTTTATGAGAGCATTAAACAGGAAAAGTCGTGGGATTGCGAAAAAATCCTGAATTATGAAGGGGTAAGAGACAGGATTGTTTTCAAATTGATCAATACGGCGAAAAACAGACATTTTCTGAGTACAGTGCCTCATATTCCGTTTCTGGATCTTTCGGCGGTATTTTATGTGCTGCTTGAAGCAACAGACGAGGGCACAGCTGTAATGACGGTAAGCAGACGGCATATGGAACAGTGGAAGGTTGAGAAAGACACATTGTGGGTGGATTCGGTAAGAAATTCCAGGCGGCTTCTTCCGGCAGAATTCTTTACGATGAATTACGCTTTAAAAGAAATGCTCGGTGGAAATGCCGGAACCGGAGAATCCGGCGCGGCAGAGAATCTGCTTGCAGGGAATGTGGCTTCCAGGGATGGGATGTATGTACTTTCGAATAAGTCAAGAAGCTACGGGGCAGCCTGCATTGCATATCCTCATATTCTGGAAATGATCGGCGGGATACTGAGATCGGATTACTATGTGCTGCCCAGCAGTGTACATGAAGTTGTGATTGTGCCCTGCTGTGGAAATATCAGTGCTGCGGAACTGGACGAGATGATCCGTGAGATAAATATAACACAGGTGGATGATGAGGAAGTTCTGAGCGACCATGCATACCTGTATGAGCTTAAGGCCGGCTATCTGAGACGGGGAACCGAGTTTATGACAGGAGGGCTGATGGGATGAAACAGTGGTTGAAGAAAGTAACAGCCTGCCTGTGCGCCGGACTGATGCTTGCAGCACCGGGGAAAACTGCGAATGCAGGGGAAAATCAGGCAGAAACGTATAATATTACATTCCGGATACAGGGAGAGGGAACTGTAAAGCTGAAAAATGCGGATTATGGGGAGACAGTGTTTGATGAAGGAGAGAGAACATTCAGCCTGACACCCGGAAGCTATGTGTCGGTAACTGCACGGACGGAAGACTCGGAAAAGGAATCGGAGGATGCAGGTAAACAGAAGATTTCTATGGCCGTAACAACTCCCGACGGCATTGAACTGGAACCGGTATCCTCCTGGGAAACAGATGTTTTTACCCGGGAGATTACGGTGACAGAGATCGACAAGGTAGTTGATATCAGATTCGGAAACAGCCGTGATGTGAGAAATAAAGTTATGAGAGCGGCAGCAGAGCCAAGCGAAGCATTCCCGGAACGGGGAGATAAGTTTACGGGAACTTGTACGGTAAAATCGGTGATAGGGGGAAATGGACATACCGTTCACGGAGTTACGCTTACGGGGATAACAGGAATACTGACAGGGGAGGGGGATATTGATGCGGACTGTGCACAGCATTCCGCAGCAGCTCCTGTTGCCGGCATGAAATATAATTATACATACACCATCACATCTGTGGATAAATCCTCAGGAAGGGTAACAGGAAGCATATACTTTGTTTCCCAGACACAGCCTGCTACGGGAGCGGTTGACAGCGAGGGGTATCTGATTGGCTATCAGGCGCTTTCCGGAATATTTTCGATCCAAAGAGAGTATAGTGGAAAACTGCTGCTGAAAAAAACGTCAGCAAATGAATCCATGACGGATGGAAACAGCTGTTACAGTCTGAACGGCGCAAAATACAGCGTATACTCTGATGCGGACTGCAAAAGTCAGGTGACTGTTCTGACCGTGAAAGAGGACGGATCTTCTGATATGGCGGAACTCGCGGCAGGCAGATACTATATAAAGGAATCGGCCGCTCCGAAGGGGTATGCACTGGATGAAAAAATATATACGGTAGATGTGACCTCGGGTAATACAGCTGTTGTAAATGTAAAAGATGTTCCTCAGAGTGCTTCGGTAAATATTTTACTGGAAAAGACAGATGCACAGACAGGGGAAAAATCACCGGAAGGAACTGCTTCTTTCGCAGATGCAGAATTTACGGTCAGATACTACGCGGGTTATTATGATCAGGACCCTGCTCTTAAAGGCGCTAAAGCAGAGCGCACATGGGTCATGAGGACAGACTCTTCCGGACAGATCATGCTTCAGGATGCGCAGAAAGTGTCAGGGGATGCGTTTTACAGGAATTCTGCAGGAAAAAATGTGCTGCCTCTTGGCACAGTGACTATCCAGGAGACAAAGGCGCCGGCCGGATATCTTATTAATGAAAAGGTATTTGTAGAACAGATCACGTCAGAGGGAAATGCAGAGACTGTGGAGACCTATAACAGTCCGGATATACCTGAGAATATTATACGAGGAGATCTCCAGATCGTTAAATTTTCCCGGAATCCCGAAGAAGAACAGGATCAGAAAACTCCGCTTGCAGGAATATGTTTTGAGATTACATCGAAAACAACCGGTGAGACGGTGGAGATTACAACGGATGAAAACGGATATGCTTCTACAGCTCAGCTGGATGACGGCCTGATATATGATACTTATACCGTGCATGAAAAAAACACGCCGGACGGACTTAAACCGGTAGAGGATTTTGAAGTTACGATTTCAGAGGAGGGAAAAACATTATACTATATTCTGGAAGATACGACAGTTGTTTCTCCTGTGCAGCTTGTAAAAACGGACAGTACAACCGGAAAAAACATTCCTGTGGCAGGTGTGAAATTCCGGCTGCTTGATTCGGAAAAACAGCCGGTCACCATGACGACTTATTATCCGGAAAAAAAGATTTACGATATTTTTGAGACAAATGAAAAAGGAATGTTTCTTCTGCCTGAGAAGCTCCCGGCAGGTGACTACTATTTCCGGGAACTTCATGCGCCGGACGGATATCTGATCTGTGACGAAGATATCCGGTTTACAATAGAAGAAAGCCATGAATGGGATTCTCCGCTTGAAATTCCGTTTCCAAATGTTCCGGTCAAAGGCAGAATACAGGTAACAAAGACAGATGCTGAATCGGGATCTCTGCTGGAAGGAGCGGAGTTTGTTATAGAAGCGGCGGAAGATATCACTACTCCGGACGGCACGGTCCGCGCTGTAAAAGGGGAGACCGTAGATACTATTCGTACGGATGAAAAAGGCATTGCAGTCTCAAAAGACCTCTTTTTGGGAAAATATACTGTGGCGGAATCAAAGCAGCCGTCAGGTTACGTGCGCATGGACAGAAAGCTGGAGACAGAGATACGCTGGGAGGATCAGGTGACAGCTGTAGTCACGGAAAATATCGAGGTGGAGAATGTTCCGACTAAACTTCTGCTTGCAAAGAAAGAGACCGGAACAGAAAATTATCTGCCCGGCGTAAAGTTTGAAATGTGGGGACAATCAGGAGATACGATCACTATGACAACGGGTGAAGACGGGACAGTAACTGTTGAAAAACTTGAACCGGGGACTTATTGTATCCGGGAAACCGGGACAGTGCCGGGGTATCTGCTGGATGATACGGTCTATAAATTTACGGTAGATGAAGATGGAAAAATTGACGGAAAAGAGACGGGAATTCTGACAGTGGACAATGACCGTACAAAAATTATACAGACAAAAGCAGTAAATGCGGATACCGGAGAACAGGAGATTCTGCCGCAGAAAAGCAGAGTAATTGATACAGTAAGTATGGAAAACCTGCAGACCGGCACAGAATATATGCTCAGAGGTATACTGATGGATAAACAGACAGGAAAACCGCTTCGTGAAAATGGTGCTGCTGACGGAGCTGTACTGCTGGCGGAAAAGAAGTTTACGGCATCAGGAGCAAAAATGGATATTGAGATGGAATTTGCCTTTGATGCGGCGGCGTTCGCAGGACAGACAATTGTGGTATTTGAATACCTGTATCAGGATGAGATCGAGATCGGGCGGCACGCGGATCTGGATGATTTGATGCAGCAGCTGTATGTAAAGGACGCAGAGCAGCAGTCCGGAGAAAAGAAAGAAAATAATTCAGGGAAGGAAGATGTACCACGAACAGGTGATATGTCAGATCCGCTGTCGGTGGCAGCAGCTGCGGCCGGGGCAGGAAGCGCTGCAATGTTATTGGCTGTACGTATGAGGGAGAAGCGCAGGAGAAGGTAATGAAAATCCCTGGTCATATCAGATGAATGACTGTTATGAATCAGGAAATTCCGGGATAAAGTGCTTTACATTTTGTACAAATTATGCTAGGATAATTAAGGCTGTAAAGGGGAACGGTACAGTTCCCCTTTCATAGCCGGAATGCGTCTGTAGCTCAGTGGATAGAGCAATGCCCTCCGGAGGCATGTGCGGCGGTTCGACTCCGCTCAGACGCTGACAGAAGAAGGGAGCTGCTGTAAAACAGTTGAGTAATCGTCTGTTTTGCAGCAGCTCCCTTTTCTATCTGAAAAACGGACCCCGAAGAGTCCGTAATCCTTTTTACTGAAGATTTATTTTCTTTTTCATAATGTAATGAGATGCAATGTATTGAGCGACAGTAATGACCAGCATGAGTACTGATGACAGGGTCAGAAGCCGGAACATATGATCCATCATTGCTTTTCCGTCAAGCAAAGCGGTATTGTATCCGGGTAAAAATCCCAGCACAAACATGATTATTACGGAAATGATCTGTACGATAAAACTCGTTATAAAGTAGGCGGCAACTGCACCGAGCACTCTGTGACTTGGGAACAGTTGGCCTACTACAACAGAAAAGTAGATCATAATTACAGAGCTGATACAGCTTACAAGGCATACAGCAAACAAAATCAGCGAAAGTGTACTGAGCGAGAAGCCGAGCTCTGCTGTCAGTTCATCCGCAATCATACCGTAGGCTGTAGTCACGTTGCTGCCTGTTACGAGTAACAGGATACCTGCTGCAATAATAATCAAATCTGCAGCCATCAGTATATAACCCGATATAATCTTTGCCCACAGATGCTGCGGCCCGGATACAGGAAGTGTCCATGAAAGATAGCCTTCTTTGCTGAAAAGGTTTCGGTAGAACCGGAAAGCAACCTGCAGCCACGTAATGATTGAAAGGGCAGAAACAAGGAGTGTCATCAGAGAGATAAAGAGGATGAGCGAAAAAATCAGAGGCTCTGACGGTTCTGCAAAATTCAAGCTGTCCATATAAAGAAAACGAGCCGCAAAGCATATAAACATATAGACTGCGTGTATCAGTATAAATATTTTTGCAGCTGCTTTTAAATCATATTTTACCAGTTTACCTAACATTTAAATACCTCCCGGAATAAAGCATCTACAGATTTTCCGTATTTGGTTCGTATTTCATCTACGGTTTCATTAAGCGCCAGACGTCCGTTCTGCAGAAAGATCACCCGGTCCAGTACATTTTCTATGTCAGAAATCAGATGGGTTGAGATCAGAACTGTGGCGTTCTCGTTATAGTTTGTAAGTATTGTGCGCAGAATGTAATCTCTGGCCGCCGGATCTACTCCGCCGATCGGTTCGTCAAGTATATAAAGATCGGCGTCACGGCTCATGACAAGTACGAGCTGAACTTTTTCTTTCGTGCCTTTTGAAAGAGCACTGAACCGTATATTCCGGTCTATTTCCAGAGTGTCCAGCATTCCGGAAGCACGTTCCGTGCTGAAATTCTTATAGAAATCAGAGTAATAGGCAACGATATCCTTAACTTTCATGTTGTCGCTGAAATAACTTCGGTCCGGAAGATAGGAAACGATCTTCTTTGTTGCAGTGCCCGGAGCAAGACCATTGATCATTATATGTCCGTCCGTAGGAACGAGAAGTCCGTTCGCAAGTTTGATTAAGGTAGTCTTTCCGCTTCCGTTCGGCCCAAGCAGTCCCACAATCTGCCCGCGCTCCAGTGAAAGATTCAGATCAGAAAGAGCGAAAAAGCTGCCGTATTTTTTTGTCAGTCTGTTGCATTCAAGAATCGGTCTCATTATAACCTCCCTTTTTAATAGTGTCTCTGATTATTTCCAGTGTATCTTCATCGGAGTACCCAAGCTTTCTCATCTGTCCGAAAAAGTCCCGGATGTGTTCCTGAGCCAGTTCATTTCGCATCTCTTTTATCATTTCTTTATCGTCTGTTATAAAACGGCCGCTTGTGCGCTGGGAGTATACAAGCCCGCAGCGTTCCAGTTCAGACAGTGCTTTCTGCATTGTATTCGGATTGACAGCAGCCTCGACAGCGAGATCGCGTACAGAGGGAAGCTTGTCTCCGGGCTGATAGACACCGGAAATGATGTCGTGTTGAATTCGTTCCATCAATTGAAGATAGATGGGACGGTCGTTATCCAGATTCCATGGCATTCGATCACCTCGTATTCTTTTTTGGCGGAACTGCCAAAGGCAGTTCCATGCAGGGACGGGGATATCCCCGTCCCTGTATCTGTATTATATCAATAATACAATAATATACTGTTCAAATGGGATTGTCAAGATTGTTTTCGGAAATGTCAGAGAGAGCTTTCGTTTTCTTTAATGATCTGTTCTTTCATGCCCGGCTCAAATTCGCCGTTTCTCAGCATCCTGATTTCATGCTTATAAGGTGCATAAGATTTTCTGGGAGCCGTTGGAGAAGGAATGTACGGGGTTTCAAGGATCTTCGGAATAGCTTCAAAATCGGGATGGCTGACGATATAATTCAGCGCATCAAATCCGATCTGGCCAAAACCGATATTTTCATGTCTGTCCTTTGCTGCTCCGGGAACATTTTTGCTGTCATTAATATGAAACACAGCAATCTGGTCTTTGCCTATAATGCGGTCAAATTCCTCCATGACGTCATCAAAATGATGAATGATATCGTAACCGCTGTCGCTTGTATGACAGGTGTCAAAACATACTCTCAGCTTATTATTATGCGTTACGCCGTCGTATATCCGGGCCAGCTCCTCAAAGGTGCGGCCGATCTCAGAGCCTTTTCCAGCCATGGTTTCGAGCGCTATGCAGCATTCGGTATCTGCGGTGAGCACTTCGTTTAGGCCTTTGATAATCTGGGCGGTGCCTGCATCGATCCCGGCTCCCACGTGTGCGCCGGGATGGAGAATAAGAGTGTGGCTTTTACAGCTGATTGTTCGGTTGATCTCTTTGGCGAGAAATTCCACGGCAAGAGAGAAGGTCTCCGGTTTTACAGAATTCCCCAGATTGATAATGTACGGCGCGTGTACAATGATTTCGTCGATCCCATGCTCCCTCATATACTCCCATGCAGGTTCGATATTCAGCTCGCTGATATCCTTGCGTTTTGTATTCTGCGGGGCTCCGGTATAGAACATAAAAGTGTCGGCTCCGTAAGACACAGCTTCCTTAGCAGAGCCAAGGAGCATCTCTTTTCCGCTCATGCCGACGTGTGAACCTAATATCATACTTTGTCTCCTTTTCATATCAAAATATGATATATTATAAAATAGGCATGAAGGTTTCTCAAGAGGATAAATTCGCTATATTTATAATATAGAAATGTAAGCTGTATCCGGCGAATAAGCAGAAAATGAGGTGGGGGAAATGGTTCAGGTAGCCTGCAGCCTGTGATCAGTGAGGAAGGAATCAGAGCATGGCTGTATTAATATGCCCCTTGATAAGGCGGCAGCTCTGTATGATATGCTGGAAGTGGGTACACCGGTTGTGATTCATTATTAAAGAAAACGATGATTTGCCAGAAAAAAGGCGGAGTGAATTTCACTCCGCCTTTTGATATGCCATGCGTTCGCTGCCGTCATCTGTGTAGATGATCCCGCAGTATGTAAAACCGTTTTTATCAAGAAGATGCTGCATGATCCGGTTGTCTTTATGGGTGTCAATCTTTAAATTGCCGCATTGTTCAAACGCCCAGTCCAGACAGAAAGATGCCGCACCTTTTACCGTGCCGTTGGAGGTAATGCGGTGAACGACTCCGTATGGGCGCTCATTCAGCCAATCGCCGCAGTAAATTCTGCGATAGGTATCATCAGGCCCTTTTTTGTAATAAAAAGTGGCAATGATTTGTCCGTGTTCTTCACAGACATAGGAGCAGCCGGAATCAATATCGGCTGCGATAAGCGTCCGTTTTGGATAGCTCTGTCCCCATTGTGCGGGATTTCCGTGACCAGCCATGAACAGGCGGGCGTGTTCATACATTTTCATTAGCAAATCCAGTTCATCCGGACGTGTTTTTCGTATTATCATATTAATAGTCTGCCTTTCAAATTACATAGAAGTCTGGGTGAGAAAGATATAGAAACTGAAGCAGATTTAAGCTTCTGTTTCTCCAAGTATTATATCAGAATGTGAAAATAGTATCAATCCACTAAAAAGAGTACTTTGATAATTATTGTTATACAATATATTGAGAAAATACCATATTTTGTATAAAATCAAATACATGAACGGAAATGATAACTATTATCATAATAAAGCTTGCATTTTTACATTTGTGATGATATACTAGCGCTTGGCAATAAGAGATTCAAAGATTTCAGAGGAGGTTTTCAGAAAATGGCAAAAGCAAATTTTGACCAGTGGGAAGGTTTTGGCGGACATCTCTGGAAAGAGGAAGTCAATGTGCGTGATTTCATCCAGCACAACTATACTCAGTATGACGGAGATGAGTCTTTCCTTGCAGGCCCCACAGAGGCGACAAATAAACTTTGGGGAGAGCTCTCCAAACTTCAGAAAGAGGAGCGCGCAAAAGGCGGCGTTCTTGATATGGAGACAGAAGTCGTTTCCGGACTGACAGCATATGGCCCGGGATATATTAATGAAGATATGAAAGATCTGGAGCAGGTTGTAGGACTTCAGACAGATAAACCGCTTAAGAGAGCATTCATGCCGTACGGCGGAATCAAGATGGCGGAGCAGGCTTGTACAACTTACGGATATACTCCGAGTGAAAAACTGCATGAAATCTTTACAAAATATCATAAGACACACAACCAGGCAGTATTTGATATTTATACTCCTGAAATGAAAAAAGCGCGTCACAACAAGATCATCACAGGACTTCCGGACACATACGGAAGAGGACGTATCGTAGGCGACTACCGTCGTGTGGCTCTCTACGGTATCGATTACCTGATTGAGAAGAAACAGTCTGATTTTGTTGAGTATGAGAGACATGGAATGAAGGGAACAGATTTCCGTCTCCGTGAAGAGATCGCTGATCAGATCCGCGCGCTCAACGGCATGAAAGAAATGGCAGAGTCCTATGGCTATGACATTTCCAAACCGGCTACAAACGCAAAAGAGGCTGTACAGTGGCTGTACTTCGGATACCTTGCAGCGATCAAGACTCAGAACGGCGCAGCAATGAGTGTAGGACGTATTTCCACATTCCTTGACATTTATATCCAGAGAGATATGGAGAAAGGTATCCTGACAGAGGAGCAGGCTCAGGAGCTCATCGACCATATGGTAATGAAGTTCAGAATGGTGAAGTTCGCAAGAATCCCGTCTTACAACGAGCTGTTCTCCGGAGACCCGGTATGGGCTACACTGGAGATGGCAGGAATCGGAATGGACGGACGCCACATGGTAACAAAGAACGATTACCGTTTCCTCCACACACTGGAGAACATGGGACCGTCACCGGAGCCGAACCTGACAGTTCTGTACTCCTCACACCTGCCGGAGAACTTCAAGAAATATGCGGCTTATATTTCTGTTAAGACAAGTTCCATCCAGTACGAGAACGATGATGTGATGCGTCCGGTATGGGGCGATGATTACTCTATCTGCTGCTGCGTATCCGCAACAGAGACAGGTAAGGAGATCCAGTTCTTCGGAGCACGTGCGAACCTTGCAAAATGCCTTCTGTACGCGATCAACGGCGGTGTTGACGAGAAGACAAAACAGCAGGTATCTCCGCTGTACAGACCGATCACATCCGAGTACCTTGACTATGACGAGGTTATGGAGAAATATGACCAGATGATGGAGTGGCTGTCCAAGCTGTATGTTGATACACTGAACATGATCCACTACATGCATGATAAGTACTACTATGAGGCTGCTGAGATGGCGCTTATCGATACAAATGTAAGACGTACATTTGCTACAGGTATCGCAGGATTCTCACACGTAGTTGACTCCTTAAGCGCGATCAAGTACGCAAAGGTTAAAGTAGTCCGCGATGACGACGGCGTTGCTACAGGATTCGAGATCGAGGGAGATTTCCCGAGATATGGAAACGACGATGACCGTGCAGACGATATCGCAGTATGGCTGCTCCGCACATTCATGAGCAAGCTGAAGAAGTGCCACACATACAGAAATTCTGAGCCTACAACATCCATCCTTACGATCACATCCAACGTGGTTTACGGTAAGGCTACAGGATCTCTTCCGGACGGAAGAAAAGCAGGCGAGCCGCTGGCACCGGGAGCAAACCCGTCCTACGGCGCAGAGAAGAACGGACTTCTTGCGTCCCTCAACTCTGTGGCGAAACTGCCGTACGAGCAGGCGCTTGACGGAATTTCCAATACACAGACCATCAGCCCGGGAGCACTGGGACATGACGATGACGAGCGTAAGAATAATCTTGTACACGTTCTCGACGGATACTTTGATCAGGGTGCACATCACCTGAACGTAAATGTATTCGGTACAGAGAAACTGATCGATGCGATGGAGCATCCGGAGAAAGAAGAGTATGCAAACTTCACGATCCGTGTATCAGGATACGCTGTTAAGTTCATCGACCTGACAAGAGAGCAGCAGCTTGACGTAATCGCAAGAACCTGCCACGATAGAATGTAAGGACACCAGTCTGACCGTCAGGGAGGACGAGTCGACTGGAACGTAGGTTCCAGTCGACTGCCTGCGGTAGCAGGCGTGGACTTATGAGCAAGAAGCGTAAGCGGATTGCGAATAATAATCGGGGACGTAGTAAAATCGGATTTCACTACGTCCCCGATTAGGATTTACCCTGTCCCTTTTTGAGAATCGGCCTGTCCCCTCTGAAAAAATACACAAAAGGCAAACGGTTTAATCATGTAGTTTGTCGATGGTTTTGGTTATTTTCACGAGGGGGGACATGATAAAATCAGAAAGGGGACGGGGCTTTTTTTAATTCGGGACGTAGACAAACCGAATTTTACTACGTCCCCGAAAGGAGATATATGAACGGTTATATTCATTCAACCGAAAGTTTCGGTTCGGTCGACGGACCGGGCGTACGTTTCGTTATTTTTGTCGCCGGATGTCCGATGCGCTGTCAGTTCTGCCACAACCCGGACACCTGGAATATGCAGGTGGGAGAGCAGCGGAGTGCAGATGATCTTCTTACTCAGGCGCTGCGTTATAAATCCTACTGGAAAGACGGCGGCGGGATCACGGTAAGCGGCGGTGAGCCCCTCATGCAGATGGATTTTATGATCGAGCTTTTCAGAAAGGCAAAGGAAAAGGGCATCAACACGACGATCGATACAAGCGGTGCGCCGTTTACAAGGGAAGAGCCGTTTTTCAGCAAGTTTAACGAGCTGATGAAGTACACGGATCTCCTGCTGGTCGATATCAAGCATATTGACGAAGAGCAGCACAAGATCCTGACAGGCCGCACAAATCAGAATATCCTGGATATGGCGCGTTATCTGTCTGATATCGGGAAACCGGTATGGATCCGACATGTTCTTGTTCCGGAGAGAAATGACAAAGATGAATATCTTGAAAAATTATATGATTTTATTAGCACATTAAAAAATGTACAAAAGGTAGAAATTCTTCCCTATCATACGTTTGGAGAATATAAGTGGAAAGAACTCGGATATGAATACCCTCTGGAAGGAATTGAGCCACCCACGAAAGAACGAATCGAGAACGCAAACAGGATACTGCATACAGGACAATGAGATTAAGGACAGGACCATGCGAGATTGGCCCTGTCCTGTTTCAGATAATTCGGACAATATGACGTGTGGCTATGTTACCATAGAATGGCGGGAGATTCAATCGCTTTCCCGTTTCTCTCTTTGACTTAATCTGTGTTCTGCGGTATGATAAATAAGATTTTAAGAGAGGAGTATAACGATGAACAAGAAAGAAATACTTGAGATCCGCAAGCAGTTCACGCCTGCCAACTGCGCGATCACCAGGATTTGCGGGTGCTATGTGGATCACGAAAAGAATAAAAAGCTGGAATCGAAAGACGCATTCCTTTCTCTTCCTGAGGAGGAAGCTTTTAAATATTTTGATATCTTTAAGAAAACACTTTCGGGTACTGTCGGTAAGAACATGCTGAATATGGAGTTCCCCCTTGACGCAGAGATGCCCGGCGGAACGCAGGAGTTCCTGTTGAAATTGCGCAACAGTAAGCTGGAAGACGATATGCTTCTGGAGGAATTCTATGACAAGGTGATCGCTACATATGAGTATGCGGAGAATTATTATATTATCCTGATCCATGCGATGTATGATATCCCGGGCAGGACCTCGGATGATCTGGAAATGTTTGACGCTTCAGATGAAGTATATGAATATCTGCTCATGAGCATCTGTCCGGTGTCGCTGTCCAAGGCCGGGCTCTGTTATAATGCGGAGGACAATCGGATCGAGGACCGGATAAGGGACTGGATCGTGGATATGCCGGATAAAGGCTTCCTGTTCCCGGCATTTAATGACCGCGGGACTGATCTGCACAGTGTGCTCTACTATACAAAAAAATCAGCGGATCTGCAGCCGGAGATGATCGATCAGCTTTTAGGGGCAAAAATGCCCATGTCTGCAGATGATCAGAAGGAAACATTCCAGATGATCATTGAAGATACTCTGGGAGAGGATGGAGATTACGAGACAGTGCGCAATATCCATGAGACGCTGAATGATCTGATCGAGGAACATAAGGAAGAACCGGAGCCGCTTGCCCTTGACATGACGGAGATGAAGAAAGTCTTCGAAAAAAGCGGTGTGGATGCAGAGAAAATGGAGAATTTTGACCGCAATTTTGAGGAAAATGCAGGTGAGAAAGCTTCACTTCTCGCTTCCAATATCGCAGAGACTAAGAAGTTCAATATCGAGACGCCGGATGTAATCATCAAAGTTAATCCGGATCGCGCAGACCTGATCGAGACAAGAATCATCGATGGCCGGCAGTGCCTTGTGATCCCGGTGGACGACCATATTGAGGTGAACGGGATTAATGTCAGGACGATCAGCCGGAAGAGCAGCTTGGCGGATGAAGAAGCGTCTGATCTGACGGAAGAATAGTAAATAAAAATACCGAAGAGGCGTTGGACAGTATATAAAGAGTCCCGTTTCTTCGGTATTTCATTTAATTTGATGTGTATGATGTCAGCTCCTGCTGCTTTGCAGTATCAAGAATAACTTCCATACCCACTTTCTGGGGCTTCAGACCGCATTTCTCATAAAACTTCATTGCGTTCTCATTGCAGCTCCATACATTCAGCGTTACATTATAACACCCCTGCTCCCTCGCAAAATCAAGGACTGCTTCATAGATTGTCTTACCGATATGTATGCCGCGTTTTGTCTCGTCTACACAGAGATCGTCGATGTACAGTGTCTTGATATCGGTCAGTATATTATCATCTAAATGCTGCTGGAAAATGCAGAATGCATATCCCTGCAGACAGTCGTCTTCATCTACAGCGGCAAAGATAGGCCTCTGTTTATCGTGCAGGATTTCCTTTAACTGGTCATCCGTATATTTCCTCTGCCCATACTTAAACAGGTCGGGCCGCCCTTTGTGATGTACGAGCGCTACCTGCGAGAGCAGGTCGTGGATCCGTGGGATGTCTCTTTCTTCTGCCATACGTACTTTCATCTGTAATTCTCTCCTTTCATCATTCACCTTATCATTATATCGCCCGGAGAAAATATGTACAATAAAAACAGTTATTTTCGCATAATGTATTGACCTTATACAGTGTATAACCTTTATAATAGACAAAGAAAAACGGGAAGGGTGGGGAAAGTATATGGGAATTAAAGAAGCTTATAAAAAGGCGGCTCTGGCGGAAACGAAACGCTCCTTTGGATTTCATCCTGACACGATGTGCGGTACGCCGGAGGAGTTTACGCTGGAACTATGCAAATATGCAGACGAAAATGGTTTGAATCTTGTGGTCACAAAGGAGGGTATGACTCCGGAATTTACGATAGACGGGATTGAGTACGCTGCATACCGGAGATCCGGAAGATACGGGATCAGCATTCACTGTGAGATGAAACATCCTGAAGATTACATCCCGTCAGATATGCCGGAAGACAGATATAATCGTGTCCGCAGGACTTACCGCATAGTCAATGTGTGCTTCCTTCTGGTGATCATTGCGGGAGGAGTGTATGCATGGGAAGAAAATGCAGAAGCGCTCATCATCCCGCTGCTGGCATTTGCTGTTTATATCGGAATACTGATCCGATGGCATCAGAAGAATAAGTGATTTCTGTCATATAATAGAATAAGTGAAACAGGTGATTGAAAGAATGAAGAAAATTTTAGACTATTTTTCAATAGACGGGGCAGTCGGCGGAAACCAGGAATGGTTCAAAAATGTAGTTATGTACATCGGCGGATGCGCTGCGGCAACGGCCTGCGACTGCTGCATCTATCTGGCGCTGCGCCGCGGCATGACACATTTGTATCCATACAATGTCCATGCGCTGACAAAGCAGGACTACATCGACTTTTCCATGAAGATGAAGCCCTATCTCAGACCAAGAGTGAACGGAGTTAATAAGCTCTGGATGTTCACGGAAGGCTTTGGAAATTACCTGAAAGATATCGGGGAGAACAGCCTTAAGATGAGAGAACTGTCCGGGACAGAAGATTTTTTGACAGCGGAACGTTTTATCAGACAGCAGATTAACAAAGAGTATCCCGTGCCTTATCTCATGCTGAGACACAGGAAAGCATACTACAAAGATTTTGTGTGGCACTGGTTCTTGTGCTATGGATATGAGGAACGGGAAGACGGATTGTGGATCACGGTCGCGACATACGGCGAGTCATATACATTTCAGCTCAAAGATCTGTGGAATACAGGCTATGAGGAAAAAGGCGGTCTGATCGGGCTGGCATAATTGTTCTTTTTTTCTCATTAAAATATTAATAGAGCGGAAGAAACTTGACGACAGAAAAGTCACATATTACAATCAGGTTAGTTATAACTAACCTAATGTTTTTCGCAGGGCGTATGGTTATGACATATCTATAATATCTGTTTTACAGGAAAGGGTGGGAAGATATGTTTAAGGTTTACAGTAAGCTGTTTGCCTATGTGCCGGAGAAACGATATCTGATCTATGTATCCGTTGTTTTGTCGGTTCTGTCTACGTTTGCAGTAGTCGGCGCATATTATTATCTCTATGTATTTTTTGACCGGCTGATTGTTGAAGAAGATTTCTCGGGCAGTGTTTTCTACGCATGGATCATCTTCGGACTGCTGATTGGCGGAAATGCCGTCTATTTTATCGGCGTGCTCGCATCTCATGTGCTGGGATTCCGTCTGGAGACAAATCTGAGAAAACGGGGGATTGACGGGCTTGCCGGCGCAAGTTTCCGTTTCTTTGATCTGAACTCCAGCGGCAGGATCCGTAAGATTATCGATGACAATGCCTCACAGACACATACGATCGTGGCGCATCTTCTTCCGGATATTGCGAACGCTCTGGCAAAGCCGTTTCTACTTCTGATCGTGGGTTATATTGTCAGCCTGCGGGTGGGAATCTGCCTGACGATCCTGACAGTAGCGGCTGTTCTGCTTTACGCCGGTATGTCCGGAGAGACACAGTTTATGAAATATTACCAGCAGGCTCTGGAGCGCCTGAGTGCGGAGTCTGTGGAATATGTCCGAGGCATTCAGGTCGTAAAGATCTTCAATGCGGACGCGCGCTCATTTAAGGCTTTGTATGAGGCAATCAGGGATTATGCGAAATTTGCCCTGAATTATTCTATGAGCTGTAAGGTGCCGTGGGTGCTGCTCCAGTGGCTCATGTTTGCGATTACTGCGATCCTCGTTCCGTTTATTTTCCTGCTTTCGGGTATATTTACCCATGGCCCGGAGACGGCGCTGGAGCTTCTGATGCTGATGCTGCTATCTGGAGTAATGTTCTCCACGATCATGAAAGTCATGTATGTGGTCATGTATTCTTTTAACGGCGGCATGGCGGTAGATAAACTGGAGAATATGTATGAGGAAATGCATAAAGACGCCCTGCAGCACGGCACCCGCGAGTCTTTTAAAAACTATGATATTCAATTTGACCATGTGACGTTCGGTTACGGGGAGAAGCAGGTGCTTGAGGACGTCAGTTTTACATTAAAACAGAACTGCAGCTATGCGCTGGTGGGAGCAAGCGGCAGCGGAAAATCCACCATAGCCAAGCTGATCTCCGGATTTTACAAGGTGGATAAGGGCACCATCAAGATCGGCGGTTATCCACTGGAAGAATACAGTGAAAAGGCGATTCTGGAAAATATCGCGTTTGTATTTCAGGATGTAAAGCTGTTTAAAACAACCCTGTATGAAAATGTAGCTCTTGCCGACCGGAACGCCGGCCGGGAGAAGGTGATGGAGGCGTTCAGAAGAGCAGGGTGCGAGAGCATACTAAATAAGTTTAAAGATCGGGAAAATACGATGATCGGCTCAAAAGGCGTCTATCTGTCTGGAGGTGAAAAACAGCGCATCGGAATTGCAAGAGCCATCTTGAAAGACGCAAAGATCGTTATCATGGACGAGGCAAGTGCTGCCGTAGACCCGGAAAACGAGCATGAACTGCAGAAAGCTTTTGCAGAGCTCATGAAGGATAAGACGGTCATTATGATCGCCCACCGTCTGACCAGTGTCCGCAATGTGGATGAGATTCTTGTCATTGAGGACGGAGAGGTGATCGAACGAGGAAACGATAAGGAACTGATGGCAGAAGATTCGCGCTACAGATTCTTCCAGAACTTGTATGCGCAGGCGAATGAATGGAGGGTGAGGGAACATGCGTAAATGGCTGGAAAAACGGTTTGCACTGACGCCGCAGGGGGCAGGGGACACGATGAAAGCAATCCTGGCGTCGTTTCTTGTCTCGCTGTCTGCCTATGCTCCGGCGTGCCTGCTCCTTCTGGTGATCGATGATTTTGTCCTCGGCCATCACCGGCCGGCGGCATTCTATATTGTTTTGTCTATCGTGATCCTCGTGGTGATCCTTATACTCATGTTTATCGAATATGACAGCATGTACAACACTACGTACCGGGAGAGCGCAAACTTGAGGATCGAAATCGCAGACCGGCTGAACCGGCTTCCACTTTCGTATTTCTCCCGGCATGATATGTCGGATCTGACACAGACGATTATGTCAGATGTGGAAGCCGTCGAACACGCCATGAGCCATTCAATTCCGAAGTTTGTTGCATTTTTCTTCTATTTTCCGCTTCTTGCCGTCATGCTGATCGGATATAACTGGAAGCTGGGGCTGATCGTGATTGTGCCGATCGCTTTGGGCTACGGACTGATCGCGCTGTCGAAACGGGTGCAGATCCGGATGAGCAAAAAGTACTATCTCCAGCTTCGGAAGAATTCCGAGAGTTTTCAGGAGGCAATCGAAAATGCCCAGGAGATCCGGAGCTTCGGTTTGAATAAGACACTGCGTTCCGGGCTCAATGCCCAGATGGAGGGAAGCGAGAAACTGCATCTTCTCAGCGAGATCACCTCAGCAATTCCACTCCTCTCATCGAATATTGTCATGCAGCTGTCTCTGGCGCTGGTGATCATCGTCGGTATCAATATGATGATAAACGGAGAGATAAACATACTGGTCCTCACAGCATATATCATCGCGGCACTAAAGATCAAGGAGGCTGTGGATACGATCAGTGAAAATGTATCGGAACTCTACCATCTGGATGCGCGCATTGAGCGGATCAACGCGATCCGCAATGCTGATGTACAGGAGGGTAAAGACACAGAGATCAACAGCTGCGATATCTCCCTGCAGGATGTTACCTTTGCTTACAACGAAGACACACCTGTGTTAAACGGCGTGACCTTTGAGGCAAAGCAGGATGAAGTGACAGCTCTTGTAGGTGTCAGCGGATGCGGAAAGACGAGCATTCTGAGACTGATCTCACGTCTGTATGATTATGACGGCGGAGCAATCAAAATTGACGGAAAAGACATAAAAGGGATATCCACGAACTCACTGTTTAAAAAGGTTTCCATCGTATTTCAGGATGTGACCCTGTTCAATACTTCTGTAATGGAAAATATCAGGCTGGGAGATAAGAATGCGTCAGACGCTCAGGTGAAAGAAGCGGCGCGGCTTGCCGGCTGTGACGAGTTTATCTTGAATCTTCCGGAGGGCTATGACACGAAGATCGGGGAGAACGGGATCACTCTGTCCGGCGGTGAGCGGCAGCGGCTGTCGATCGCCAGGGCATTTCTCAAGGACGCTCCGATCGTGATCCTGGATGAGATCGCGGCCGCGCTGGACGTGGAGAATGAAAAGAAGATTCAGGACAGCTTAAACCAGCTGATCGCGGGAAAAACTGTTATCATCATCTCGCACAGGCTGAAGTCGGTGGAGCACGTGAATAAGATTGTGGTGATCGATGCCGGAAAGGTTGAGGCGTCCGGTACCCATGAGGAATTGATGAAAGTCTCCCCGACCTATCAGAAACTTGTAAAAAATGCAACACTGGCGGAACAGTTTATGTATTGAAATACACAGTTGACATTCTTACGATTCTGAATATAATTATTATAGATAATTACTTATAGTAATTAAATTGAGAAAAAGTAAGAGGTGATATTGTGGATATAACAGCAGTAAAAAATTTCCTTGGCGCCTGCCATGAAGCAAAGCGCATAACGGAGCTGATGCCAGAGCTTCCTAAAGGGATGACTCCGAGGCATATTCAGGTTCTTGACGTCATCTGGCAGATGGAAGCGGCCGGGCAGTCGGTAAAAGTAAGTGATATCAGTGACTTTCTGAACGTGACCCGGCCCAGTATCACAAAACTGATAAGAGAACTGGAAGGTTTTGGCGCGGTTGTGAAACTTCAGGACGGTGCGGACAGAAGAGTCGTCAGGATAAGCCTGACAGACCTCGGCCGGCAGTATTACGGGTTCTATGTGGAAAAATATCAGAACTGGCTGGCGGAAAGGTTTTCAGACATTGACCAGGAAGATCTGGAGACGGCAGCCTGTACGATCAGCCGTGTATACAAGATTATGCGTACAAGCAGGATGGAGGAAATTTCAGAATGAATACAATAGAAAAGAAGATTGATGCAAAACTGATCCTTTCCATTATTGCTGCGGGAATCATGTCATTTTCCGGAGTGGTGGTGGAAACAGCAATGAATGTTACTTTCCCTACATTGATGAAAGAATTTAATATCGATACTTCGACAGTGCAGTGAATCACGACCGGATATCTGCTTGTCCTTGCATGTATTATTCCGGCATCTTCGTATCTGAAGAAACGTTTTACAACAAAATCACTCTTTGTCACTGCAATCTGTCTGTTTATAATCGGAACTGTGATGGCAGCAGCAGCTCCGGTGTTTTCCCTGCTTCTGGCCGGAAGGCTGATTCAGGGGATCGGAACCGGAATTGCATTGCCGCTTATGTTTAATATTGTTCTGGAACAGGTGCCGGAAGAGCGGCTGGGACTTATGATGGGAATCGCTTCTCTGATCACGGCGATGGCTCCGGCAGTGGGACCGTCCATTGGAGGGCTGATCGTGAATAATTTCGGATGGCGGATGATCTTTATCGCTCTGCTCCCTCTTCTGGTCCTGTCATTTTTATTCGGGATCTTTTCCATCAGACAGGTGACAGAAACACAGCGGGAATCTTTTCAGATCGTGGATTATCTGTTCCTTGCAGCAGGATTCGCCTGCTTTATTTTTGCGACAAGTACTGCCTCAAAATCGGGATGGGCAAGTGTTCCTGTCCTCGGGCTTTTCCTGATAAGTATTCTGTTCGTTATAATATTCTGCCGTCGCAGCCTGAAATCAGAGACTCCTCTCATTGATCTTACAGTATTTCAGTGCCGTCCGTTTGCATTCAGCGTGCTTGTTCTTGTACTGATCCAGTTTATCTGTCTCGGACTGGGGTTCCTGATTCCGAATTATGCGCAGCTTGTATCCAGACAGGATGCGTTTACAGCGGGATGTCTGCTGCTCCCGGGATGTCTTGCAGGTGCAGTACTCTCACCGGTGAGCGGCCGGTTCCTTGACCGGTTCAGAGCCCAAAGGCCGATTCTGTTCGGTAATGTCTGCATTATAGGGGCTCTGTTCTGCTTCAGTGTTTTTTCGGGAAGTCTTGCTGCAGTCCCGGCGATCATATTTTATCTGTTTTTTGCTCTGGGACAGGGATTTTCAGTGGGAAACAGCATGACCAACGGTCTGAGTCATCTTGCTCCGGAGAAAAATCCAGACGGAAATGCGGTGATCAATACACTGCAGCAGCTTGCCGGAGCAGTGGGAACGTCCGTTGTATCGACGATCGTCGCATCCGCACAGGCGGCATCGTCTGACATGGCAGCAGCCACCAGAGAGGGGAGCAGCTATGCCTTTTATCTTCTGGCCGGTTTATCTGTTGTGATGATTCTCTGTTCGGTGGGAGCCTTTGTCTCTGCCAGGCAGAAGCACAGACGGACCTCCGGGTGCGCACAGACACAATGACAGATGAACCGGAAATTTTGAAAATAATAAAGAAATGGAAATATCCCGGCAAGCGGATACCATATTCGAATGATCGGGCATTTAAAAAAGAAGATAAACAGTATCAATGTAAAATATTGTGAATAAAGTATAAAAAAACTGTGAAATCATATAAATTATCTTGACCGTTTTAGCTAATAGTACTAAAATATCGTTTAGTTAACTAACTAATTACAAATACGGAAAGGAGTATGGCATGCAGTGTGAGGAAAAAGATATGCCGGCATTCGGTCTGATGGGCATGCTGATGCACAAGATGATGAACCGTGCAAAAGACATGTACCGGGAATTTGATCTGAATAAAAGTCAGGCGGGAATCCTGTTTACCCTTCATCACAGCGATTCCATGTCGCAGAAAGAACTGGCCGCCCGGCTGAATGTGACGCCGCCGTCTATTACTTCTTCTATACAGAAGATGGAAAAAGAGGGATATCTGACGCGGCATCCTGATCCGGCAGATCAGCGGATAATGCGGCTGACCCTGACGGAAAAAGGAGAATCCTGTATCAAAGGGGTTTATGCTGTTGCAGAACAGATGGAAGAGCTGATGTTCCGGGGAATGACCAGAGAGGAGATCATGCTCTTTAAGCGTCTGCTTTTTCAGATCAGGGATAACCTGAATGAGAAATAAATAGTTCAAGGCAAAATATAATGAAAGGAAAGACAGACAATGAAGAACTTATTTAAATACGCGGCAGAGCACTGGAAGACTCTGATCGCTATCATTATCGTGCTGTTCATACAGGCGTACTGCGACCTTTCCCTTCCGGCTTACACCTCGGATATCGTCAATGTAGGTATCCAGCAGGGCGGAGTAGAGGATCAGGTGCCTGAGGCGATATCGGTGGATGAAATGAACCGTCTGCTGCTGTTTGTACCGTCCGGGGATCAGGATACAGTACTTGACGCATATGAAGAGGACGACAGTACTTACGATGTAGAAGCTTATGTTTTGAAGAATAATATTTCAGATGAAGATATCAGCAGTCTGGAAGATATTCTGGCATATCCGATGATGATGACTGCAGGATTTGAGTCCGGAAGCGATATGACCGCCCAGATCGAAGAGCAGCTGAAAGCGTCTCTCCCGGCCGGAACCGTGACAGATGACATGACTGTGTTCGACATTCTGCAGATGATGCCGGCGGACCAGAGAGAATCAATGATGGACGCCATGGAAGAGCAGATGGGAGATATGCCGGATACGATCCTTGATCAGGCTGCAGTAAGCTATGTTGGTACAGTCTATGAAAATCTCGGAATGGATATGGATGATATACAGATCCACTATCTTCTGACTACGGGAGGAAAGATGGCCTGTCTGGCATTTCTTGGAATGGCGGCAAGTATTCTGGTAGGATTTATGGCGTCACGCGTGGGTGCCGCGACGGGACGCGACCTGAGAGGCAGAGTGTTCCACAAGGTGGTCGGATTCTCCAACAACGAGTTCGACCATTTCTCCACGGCATCGCTCATTACGAGAAGTACGAATGATATTCAGCAGATCCAGCTTATTATCGTTATGCTGCTCCGGATCGTGCTCTATGCTCCGATCCTTGCCATCGGCGGTATCATTCAGGTATTCCAGACGAATGTATCCATGTCGTGGATCATCGGCCTGGCGGTTGTTCTGATCGGCCTGGTGATCCTGGTACTGTTCCTTGTTGCCATGCCGAAGTTCAGGATCATGCAGAGTCTGGTAGACAAGGTCAATCTGGTAATGAGAGAGATCCTGACCGGCCTGTCAGTCATCCGTGCCTTCAGCACGCAGAAATATGAGGAAGAGCGTTTCGACAAGGCAAACCGTGACCTGACGAGAACGAACCTGTTTGTAAACCGTGCCATGACATTTATGATGCCGGTCATGATGCTTGTTATGAATGGTATCTCAGTGCTTATTATGTGGAACGGCGCCCACGGGATCGATAACGGTGAAATGCAGGTCGGAGATATGATGGCTTTCATCCAGTACACAATGCAGATCATCATGGGATTCCTCATGCTCTGTATGCTCTCTATCATGCTTCCGAGGGCGGCAGTTGCTGCAGACCGTGTACAGGAAGTGCTTGACAGCCAGACGGTGATCCTTGATCCGGAGCAGCCGGAGAAATTCTCCGATAATGAGAAAGGACTGCTCAAATTTGACCACGTATCCTTCCGCTATCCCGGCGCAGATGAGAACGTGATCCACGATATTACATTTACGGCGCGCCCGGGAGAGACGACAGCTATTATCGGAAGTACCGGAAGCGGTAAATCTACCCTTATCAACCTGATTCCCCGTTTCTATGATGTGACGGAAGGAAGCATCACGCTTGACGGAGTGGATATCCGCAATGTGTCTCAGCACGAGCTGAGAGAGAAACTCGGATATGTTCCGCAGAAAGGCGTGCTTTTCTCGGGAGACATTGCTTCCAATATTATGTTCGGCAATCCGGACGGAGGAGAGCAGGAGATGATCGAGGCGGCGGAGATCGCGCAGGCTGCAGAGTTTATTGATCAGAAGCCGGATGGATATAAGAGTCCGATCGCACAGGGCGGTTCCAATGTCTCGGGCGGACAGAAGCAGAGACTTTCTATTGCCCGTGCAATTGCAAAGCATCCGGAAGTATTTATATTCGACGACAGTTTCTCCGCACTGGACTTTAAGACGGATGTTACTCTGAGAAAAGCTCTGAAGAAGAGAACGAAGAACAGCACAGTGCTGATCGTGGCACAGAGAATCAGCACGATCCTCAATGCAGAGCAGATCATTGTGCTCGATGACGGTAAGATTGCGGGCATCGGAACCCATGAGGAACTTCTGAAGACCTGCGAAGTATATCAGCAGATCGCTGCATCACAGCTCTCCGAGTCCGAGCTGAAAGCGGGACAGAAGGGGAAGGGCAGTCAGTCTTTGGAGAACAACAGTGGTCAGCAGACTGCGGACAATGGAAAGGAGGTGCCGGTTCATGCCTAGAATGCACGGCCGTAATGCGGCAGGAGAGAAAGCAAAAGATTTTAAAGGAACGATCAAAAAACTGATCCGCTATATGAGCGCATTTAAATTCCATATGCTGTTTGTGGCGGTATTTGCAATCTGCGGGACTATTTTTAATATAGCCGGCCCTAAGATTCTCGGAAAAGCAACTACGGAGATTTTTAACGGCCTTGTGAGCAAAGTGTCTGGCGGAAGCGGGATTGACTTCGGTAAGGTAGGACAGATTCTTCTGCTCACGCTGGGATTGTACCTGATCAGCGCTCTCTGTACATTTATACAGGGAATCATCATGACCGGAGTATCACAGAAAACGACTTACCGGCTCAGAAAAGAGATCTCAGAGAAGATCAACCGCATGCCCATGAACTACTTTGATACGAAACCGGTAGGAGAGGTTCTCTCCCGTGTGACGAACGATGTGGATACGCTCGGGCAGAGTTTAAACCAGAGTGCAACACAGATGATCACATCCGTTACTACATTGATCGGTGTGCTGATCATGATGCTCTCCATCAGCCCGCTTATGACGCTGATCGCGATCCTGATTCTTCCGGTTTCCGTGATCCTGATCTCGTTTGTGATGAAGCATTCCCAGAAATATTTCCGCGGGCAGCAGGCATATCTGGGAAATGTAAACGGACAGGTTGAAGAGATCTACAGCGGCCATAACATCATCAAAGCATTTAATAAGGAAGAAGACGTGATAAGAACGTTCAACGAGACAAACGGAAAGCTGTATGATTCTGCGTGGAAATCGCAGTTCTTTTCCGGAATGATGATGCCTGTGATGCAGTTCATCGGAAACCTCGGCTATGTAGGTGTGGCGATCCTCGGAGGATTCCTTGCAATCCGTAATGTGATCGAAGTGGGAGATATCCAGTCATTCATCCAGTATGTGAGAAACTTTACCCAGCCGATCCAGCAGGTGGCTCAGGTTACCAATATGCTGCAGCTCACCGCGGCAGCATCGGAGAGAGTCTTCGAGTTCCTTGAGGAAGACGAGGAAGTGCAGACCGTAGAGAATCCGGTTTCCACAGAAGGATTAAAAGGAAGAGTGGAATTCGATCATGTACACTTTGGTTACAATCCGGATAAGATCATTATCAATGACTTCTCTGCAAAAGTAGAAGAAGGACAGAAGATTGCTATCGTAGGCCCGACAGGTGCCGGTAAGACGACAATGATCAAACTGCTCATGCGTTTCTATGATGTAAACAGCGGTGCAATCAAGATTGACGGACACGATATCAGAGACTTTAACCGGAACGACCTGAGAAAGATGTTCGGCATGGTGCTTCAGGACACATGGCTTTTCCACGGAACGATCATGGAGAACCTGCGTTACGGAAGGCTTGACGCCACAGATGAGGAAGTGATTGAGGCTGCAAAGGCGGCCCATGTACACCGCTTTGTACAGACGCTGCCGGGCGGTTATAACATGGAACTCAACGAAGAGGCAAGCAATGTCTCACAGGGACAGAAACAGCTTCTTACGATCGCCCGTGCAATTCTGGCAGATCCGAAGATCCTGATCCTCGATGAAGCCACCAGCTCCGTTGACACAAGGACAGAAGTGCTGATCCAGAAAGCCATGGACAGCCTGATGAAAGGCAGAACAAGCTTTATCATAGCTCACCGGCTCTCAACGATCCGCGATGCTGATCTGATCCTCGTCATGAAAGACGGCGACATCGTCGAACAGGGAACCCACGAGGACCTGCTCGCCAGAAACGGCTTCTACGCCGACCTGTATAACAGTCAATTTGAATCAACAGATCAGACCTGCGCATAAAAGATGGCGCTTCCCATGCAAGCTTGCTTGCTGATGGGGAGCGTTATCTTTTTATGCATAGGGCGGACGCCCTACAGCGAGATGGAGCGCAAGGTGTACAGTGAAAATTGAGGATGGTATCTGCCCTGAAAGTATGTTAGAATACATTCAAAATCCATTTTAAAGTGGAGGGCGTATGAGGAAATATTGCGTGTACAGGAGGAAATAAACGTCATGGGATTCACACATTTTGACGAAAACGGCAAAGCTGTCATGGTCGACGTGACGGCAAAAACAGAGACTGTAAGAAAAGCTGCGGCTACAGGAAAAATTACTGTGAACAGAGAAGTGTTTCACGCGATAAAAGAAGGAACTGTCAGTAAGGGAGATGTGCTTGGCGTTGCCGCCACGGCGGGAATCATGGCAGCCAAGAAAACCTCAGAACTGATACCGATGTGCCATATTCTGCCGCTTACAAACTGCAGAATCAACTTTGAAATGGATGAGGACGAGTGCGCCGTTTACTGTGACTGTACTGTGAAAGTCACAGGAAAGACGGGGGTAGAGATGGAGGCTCTGACAGGAGTGAGCGTGGCTCTTCTTACGATTTATGATATGTGCAAGGCCATGGATAAGACGATGGAGATTGGTGAGATTTATCTCGTACAGAAGACAGGCGGAAAAAGCGGAAATGTATACAATGATCTTCATTCCCGCAAGGTAAATATACTGGATGAAAAGAGTGAAACTGTACAGAGAGAACTAAACATACTTTAACCGGACGGAGATGATATTATGTCGGAATACAGATGGAAAGCTGCAGTAGTGACTTTGAGCGACAGCGGATACAGAGGGGAGCGCGAGGACAAAAGCGGTCCTCTTCTCTGTGAAATACTCACAGAAAAAGGATATATTATAGAGAAAAAAATATTGCTGCCTGATGATAAACAGAAAATAAAAGATTGTCTTTGCAGGCTGTGTGATGAAGAGAAGATGGATATAGTATTTACAACAGGCGGTACCGGATTTTCCCCCAGAGATTGTACGCCGGAGGCTACCATGGAGATAGCCGGACGAAATGTGCCGGGAATCGCCGAGGCAATGCGCCTTGCTTCGCTTAAAATAACACCGCGCGCCATGCTCAGCCGCGGAGCATCCGTTATCCGGGGACAGACGTTGATTATCAATCTACCGGGAAGTCCGAAAGCAGTCCGGGAAAATCTTGAAGCTGTTCTTCCTGCACTGGATCACGGGCTGGCGATTCTGACCGGCCGGGACGGAGAGTGCGCCGGATGAAAGATCAGTTTGGCAGAGAGATCAATTATATGAGAGTATCTGTGACGGATCGGTGCAATCTTCGATGTATATACTGTATGCCCGAAGAGGGGATCCCCTGTGTCAGTCATAAAGACATTCTCTCTTATGATGAGATTGCACGGATATGCCGCATCGGAGCACAGCTGGGAATCAGCAGGATAAAACTGACAGGAGGAGAGCCGCTTGTAAGGCGCGGTCTTCCTGAACTCGTCGGAATGCTGAAGAAGATATCGGGAGTTGAGCAGGTTACCCTGACTACAAATGGTATCCTTTTAAAGGAACATATAATAGAAATGGTTTCTAACGGACTGGACGCGGTGAACATCAGTATTGATACACTTGATCCGGGACAGTACCGGAGAATTACACGCAGAGGAGAACTGCAGGAAGCACTTGGCGGTTTGGATGCCGCACTTGCATATCCTTCTCTTAAGGTAAAGGTTAACTGTGTTCCCCTGAAAGAAATGCCGCGGGAAATATATGTACAGCTGGCTGCAATGGCTGTGGACAGGGAGATGGATGTCCGCTTTATTGAGATGATGCCTATAGGACTGGGAAAGAATTTTTCCGGGATGAGCGGACAAGAGATATATGATGAACTCAGGAAGAAATTCGGTGAAGCCGTGCCCTGTACCGGAAGATACGGAAACGGACCGGCAGTCTATGTGAGATTCCCGGGATTCAGAGGAAAAATCGGTTTTATAGATGCCGTGACACATCAGTTCTGCAGTTTATGCAGCCGTGTCCGGCTTACTTCGGAAGGCCGGCTGAAACTCTGCCTGCAGTATGACTGCGGCGCAGATCTTAAGGAACTGCTCAGAAGCGGGGCGGATGATGAAGTGATCCGGCAGACGATGAGAAAATCAATCTGTGAAAAGCCGGCCTGCCATCAGTTCTCCCGAAACTGTGCGGATTCGGATAGGGTACTGAAGGATGAGTCTGCCAAATATGAAGAGAAACTTGAGACGCGGGATATGTCTCAGATCGGAGGATAAACAAAATATGGGTAAAGTTATTGCGGTCTGCACAAGCCCGGCCAGAGGAACACAGAAAACAAATGTATCTGAAGCAGTGTTTGTGGAGAACTACGGAATCAAAGGGGACGCCCACGCAGGAAGCTGGCATCGTCAGGTAAGCCTGCTTTCCTACGATAAGATCTGCGAGTTCAGAGAAAGAGGAGCAGAAGTGGAGGACGGCGCTTTCGGAGAGAATCTTGTGGTGGAGGGAATCGATTTTAGTTCCCTGCCTGTGGGAACCAGGCTTTACTGCGGGGATGTAGTCCTTGAGATGGCTCAGATCGGGAAAGAGTGTCATCACGGATGTCAGATATTTCAGAAGATGGGAGACTGCATTATGCCCAGAGAGGGCGTTTTTGCCAGAGTGCTTAAGGGTGGCATTATACGAACCGGTGATAAGATGGAGACGGAGACACAGAAATTGAAGCAGGGGGCTGAAGATGAATAAAAGAAAACTGTGTCCGGCTTTTCTGGCTCTGACACTTCTTCTGGGGGGATGTGCCGTCCGGGACGAAACGGCTATGGCAGAAGGCGGAGAGAATATCCATATGACAGACGCAGGCGAAGTATATACGTTCCAGGATGTGGAGGGCAATGAGTACGAGGCGCCTCTTCTGGAAAATGTGCCGCAGTGCACATATGATTTTGACTGCCTGCAGACAGATGAAACAACGGGATATAAAAGCTACCACAATGTTGAGAATGGCGTGACCGCACGGATGGGAATCGATGTCTCTGAATTTCAGGGTGAAGAGATTGACTGGAAACAGGTAAGAGAGAGCGGTGTGGAATTTGTCATTATCCGTCTTGGATACCGCGCTTACGGTGCGACAGGAGAGCTTGTCCTCGATGCCATGTATGAAAACAACATTAAAGGAGCGATTGACGCGGGACTTGATGTGGGAGTATACTTTTTTTCTCAGGCGGTCAGCGCAGCGGAAGCTGTGGAAGAAGCAGAATTTGTCCTGGATCAGATCAAACCTTATAAGATTACGGGGCCTGTTGTCTATGACACAGAGGAAATTAAGTGGGATACTGCCCGCACGGACAATAATACAAAACAGGAGTTTACAAATTACTGCAAGGTATTCTGCGATACAGTTGAGGCCGCAGGGTATGATCCCATGATTTATTCTAATATGAAATGGATGGCGTTTACGCTTGATATGTCGGAGCTTTCGGGGTATGATTTCTGGTATGCGGATTATCATGAGATTCCGCAGTGCCCGTATGACTATCAGATATGGCAGTACAGTGAGTCCGGCTCAGTGCCGGGTATCAATGCAAATGTAGACCTGAATCTCTGGTTCCAGAAAGGAGAAAAGAACGATGAAATGGAATAAATTTCGATTAAAGACAACGACTGAGGCGGAGGATATTGTCAGCAGTATGCTGATGGATCTCGGCATCCAGGGTGTGGAGATCGAAGATAAGATCCCTCTGACACAGTCAGATAAAGAGCAGATGTTCGTGGATATCCTGCCGGACATAGAGGAGGATGACGGAGTCGCATATCTGAACTTTTATCTGGAGCCGGAGGAGGATAAAGAGAAAGTCCTGTCCCGGATCAGACAGGAGCTTGAAGAAATGTCTTCTTATCTGAATGTGGGAGAATGCTGGATTGAAGAATCTGAGACAGAGGATGTGGACTGGGTAAATAACTGGAAACAGTATTTTCACCAGTTTTATGTGGATGACATACTTATCATTCCGTCATGGGAGGATGTCAGACCGGAGGATAAGGATAAGATGGTGATCCACATAGATCCAGGTACGGCTTTCGGAACAGGTATGCATGAGACGACCCAGCTCTGTATCCGGCAGATCCGCAAGTATGTGACAGAGAATACACGGATTCTGGATGTGGGATGCGGAAGCGGGATTCTGGGGATGCTGGCGCTTAAATTCGGGGCGGCCTACTCTGTGGGAACAGACCTTGATCCCTGTGCCATAGAGGCAACTTATGAAAATATGGAAGTAAACGGCATATCAAGGGATCAGTATGAAGTGATGATCGGAAATATTATAGATGATAAGTCGGTGCAGGATAAGGTCGGATATGAATGTTATGATATTGTCGCTGCAAATATTCTCGCGGATGTGCTGGTACAGCTTACGCCTGTGGTCGTAAATCAGTTAAAGACCGGCGGCGTCTATATTACGAGCGGTATTATTGATGATAAAGAACAGACCGTGGTCGATGCGGTAAAAGCTGCAGGACTTGAAGTCCTTGATGTGACATATCAGGGTGAATGGGTCTGTGTGACTGCAAGGAAAAACTGACAGGAGAGAGGAAATATGCAGCAGTTTTTTGCAGAGCCGTCCTGGATCAGAGACGGCAGAATCTATCTGACAGGCCCGGATGTAAATCATATCAGAAATGTCCTGCGCATGAAGCCGGGTGAAGATGTGCGCGTCAGTGACGGAAACGGTGCTGTGTACCTGTGCTGTATCAGTGCTTATGAGGAGAAAACGGCAGTTCTCGATATTCTCAGAGAACTGGATCCGGATACAGAGCTCCCTTCAAAGATCGTTCTTTTTCAGGGACTGCCCAAAGGTGACAAGATGGATCTGATTGTGCAGAAAGCAGTAGAGCTGGGCGCGTACAGTGTGATCCCTTTTGCGGCGAAGCGTTCAATTGTAAAACTGGATGATAAGAAAGCGCAGAAAAGACAGCAGCGGTGGCAGGCCATTGCAAAAGGGGCAGCGGAGCAGTCGGGAAGAAGCCTTATCCCTGAAATCGGACGGGTGCGGAGCTTTACAGAGGCTCTTGAGGCGGCGTCCGCACTTGATGTAGTACTGATCCCCTATGAGCTGGAGGAAGGGATGAAGAGATCTGCGCAGCTAATCGGCAATATTATGCCAGGACAGTCAGTGGGCATCTTTATCGGGCCGGAAGGCGGATTTGAGGAGGATGAAGTAAATCGGGCAAAAGAATCCGGAGCGGAGCCGATTACATTGGGAAAGCGAATTCTGCGCACTGAGACGGCGGGAATGGCGGTCCTTTCGATTCTCATGTATCATCTGGAGAGCAGAAATCATAATTTATAAGTAAGAAATATGTAAAAGGAAGAAAGCAAATGGAAGTTTATCTTGACAATTCCGCTACAACCATGTGCTATCCGGAAGTAGGGGAGTTAGTATATAAAGTGATGTGCCGGGATTACGGAAATCCGTCCTCGATGCATCGAAAAGGCGTACAGGCGGAACATTATATCCGGGAGTCGAAGGAGACGATTGCAAAACTTCTGAAAGTGAATGCAAAAGAGATCTTTTTTACATCCGGAGGCACAGAGAGTGACAATCTTGCCCTGATCGGCTGTGCAAGAGCTAACCGGAGAAACGGAAATCATCTCATCACATCTTCGATCGAGCATCCTGCTATCTTAAATACAATGCGTTATCTCGAAGAGGAAGAGGGATTCCGCGTAACCTACCTTCCGGTGGATGCGAACGGGAGAGTCAAACTCGAGGCATTAAAGGAAGCACTCTGTCCTGAGACAATCCTCGTGTCGATTATGTATGTAAACAATGAGGTGGGAACGGTGCAGCCGGTTCAGGAAGCTGCCCGGATCGTTAAGAACTATAAGTCTTCGATCCTGTTCCATACGGATGCTGTGCAGGGATACGGCAAATACAGGATCTTGCCGAAACGGATGGGGATAGATCTTCTGACAGCGAGCGGACATAAGATTCACGGTCCGAAAGGAATCGGATTTCTCTATATTGACAGCAAAGTAAAGATCAGGCCTATTGTGTTCGGAGGAGAACAGCAGAAGAATATCCGCTCCGGTACGGAGAATGTACCCGGAATTGCGGGGCTGGGGCTTGCTTCGAAGATGATTTATCAGGACCTGGAGATGAAGACAGCTCTTATGAGAGAGTTAAAAGCCCGCTTTATCGAGGGAGTCTCAAAAATTGAGAATACTACGATACACGGCTTTACCGATGAGGGAAGCGCACCCCACATTATCAGCCTCGGAGTGGCGGGCGTGCGCAGTGAAGTGCTTCTTCACACACTTGAAGACAAAGGAATCTATGTGTCATCGGGCTCGGCGTGTTCGTCAAATCATCCGGCGGTAAGCGGCGTGCTTAAAGGAATCGGAGCTGCGAGGGAATATCTGGATGCAACACTGCGGTTCAGTATGTCCGAGTTCACTACGAAAGAAGAAATTGACTATACACTGGAAACACTATATAATTGTATACCGATGCTTAGAAGATATACACGGCACTGAAGAAACGCCGCGTACGGCGGCGTGCGTCAGCAAAGGAGAGAAATATGAGATTTCATTCATTTTTGATCAAGTACGGTGAGATCGGAATCAAGGGAAAGAATCGCTATATGTTCGAGGACGCCCTTGTGCGCCAGATCAGATATGCGCTGAAGGACGTAGAAGGAGAGTTTATTGTACACAAATGCCACGGCAGGGTGTATGTAGACTGCGAAGGAGAATACGATTACGAGGAGACTGTAGACAGTCTCAGAAAAGTATTCGGAATCGTAGGGATCTGTCCTGTTGTCAGAAAACCGGTCAGAGAAATCGAAGAACTGAAAAAGGATATTGTCGCTTATGTAGGACAGATGTATCCTGAAGGCGACAAGACATTCAAGGTTGAAGCCAGACGCGCCAACAAGCGGTATCCTATGAATTCCATGGAGATTAACTGCGAATTGGGCGAGGCGGTTCTCAACGCATATCCGGAGATGAGAGTGGACGTTCATAAACCCGATGTCAGACTGAATGTGGAGATCCGTGAGGAAGTCTATATCTACTCGGAGATTATTCCCGGACCGGGAGGTATGCCGGTGGGGACAAATGGAAGCGCCATGCTGCTTTTATCCGGTGGAATCGACAGTCCGGTAGCGGGATATATGATAGCCAAGAGAGGTGTGGAGATCGAGGCGGTTTATTTCCATGCCCCGCCGTATACGAGCGAGCGTGCCAAAGAAAAAGTGGTTGATCTTGCAAAACTGGTATCGGCATATGCAGGGCCGATAAAGCTTCATATTGTGAATTTTACGGATATCCAGCTTTATATTTACGAAAAGTGTCCGCATGACGAGCTGACAATTATCATGCGCAGATATATGATGCGCATAGCAGAGCATTTCGCGAAGAAAGACGGCTGTCTCGGACTTATTACCGGGGAAAGTATCGGTCAGGTGGCAAGCCAGACGATGCAGAGTCTTGCGGCGACAAATGCGGTGTGTACACTTCCGGTCTACAGGCCGCTGATCGGTTTCGATAAGAAAGAGATTGTGGAGATATCGGAAAAAATAGATACGTATGAGACTTCAATTCTGCCCTACGAGGACTGCTGTACGATTTTTGTGGCAAAACACCCTGTGACTAAGCCGAATGTGGATCGGATTGCAAAATCAGAGCTGAATCTGGAAGAGAAGATAGATGAGCTGATGCAGACGGCGATTGAGACAGCGGAAGTGGTTTCCGTGTCATACGGAGAGTAATGGGACAGCAAAAAAGCTGCCTCGTAATGAGACAGCTTTTTATGTACCATAATTCAATTATTTGATGATGTAAGCGTCCAGAGCTGCGAGAATGTCATCTACATTGCCGTCAGCGTGAATGTTGAGGTCAATCGGTTTAGAGAGATCCAGACTGAAGATTCCCATGATTGATTTGGCATCTATAACATATCTTCCGGATACTAAATCAAAGTCATTGTCATACTTTGTGATCTCGTTTACAAAAGATTTTACTTTGTCGATTGAGTTTAATGAAATCTGTACGGTTTTCATTTTAATAGTCCCTCCTTGAATCATACAATAAAGTAAGGCTTTCCGCCTCATGTCTATTCTACGAGATGCACTGGGAAAAGTCAAGAAACAAGAGGAAAAAAGAGGTAAATAATTATGAAAAAAGCAGCGCTGCACAACCTTGGCTGTAAAGTAAATGCGTATGAGACAGAAGCAATGCAGGAGATGCTTGAAAATGCAGGATATGAGGTTGTTCCTTTCAGAGAAGGAGCAGATATCTATATTATAAATACGTGCACAGTGACCAACATTGCGGACAGGAAGTCCCGGCAGATGCTTCATCGGGCAAGAAAGATGAATCCGGATGCTGTCGTGGTGGCGGCAGGGTGTTATGTACAGGCACAGGACGGTAAAGAAGTCGATCCGTGTATTGATATTGTGCTGGGAAATAATCACAAAAAGGATCTGATAAAGATACTTGAGGAATATGATTTAAAAAGAAAAGCTGAAAAGGCAGGGACAGACTGTGCAGAGAAAGCATATCCGGCCGTTGCAGAAATTGAAGATATCAGTCAGACACATGAGTATGAAAAACTGCATCTGACAAAACCCGGTGATCATACGAGAGCATATATTAAAGTTCAGGACGGATGCAACCAGTTCTGCACATATTGTATTATTCCTTATGCAAGAGGAAGAGTTCGAAGCAGAGAACAGACGGATGTTGTAAGCGAAGTGAAGAGTCTCGCAGCCAACGGGTATAAGGAGATCGTGCTGACAGGAATCCATCTGAGTTCTTACGGGATTGATTTTGACGGAGAGAGACATCTTCTGGATCTGATCCGTGCGGTACATGAGATTGAAGACATTGTAAGAATTCGCCTTGGTTCGCTGGAACCGGGAATTATTACGGAAGATTTTGCATCAGAATTGAGCAGACTCCCGAAAATCTGCCCTCATTTCCATCTGTCGCTCCAGAGCGGAAGCGATGCTACGCTGAAGCGGATGAACCGGCGCTATACAAGTGCGGAGTATTATGAAAAATGCTGTATTCTCCGGAAATATTTTAATGATCCTGCTCTTACAACCGACGTGATCGTAGGCTTTCCGGGCGAGACGGAAGAAGAATTCCGTCAGTCGCTTGCATTTGTAGACAAGATTGATTTTTACGAAACGCATATTTTCAAATATTCAAAGCGCGAGGGCACAAAGGCAGCCCGTATGGACGGGCAGATTGACGAGCAGGTAAAAACAGCAAGAAGTGCAGAAATGATCGAGCTGGACAGGAGAAAAAGAAAAGCCTATGAGCAGAAATTCATCGGGAAGACAGTGGATGTTCTGGTGGAGGAAGACGCACTGATCAATGGGGAAAAAGTTCAGACAGGTCATACAAAAGAGTATATAAAAATTGCAGTGAAAAGCAGTGAAAATCTAAAAAATTGTATTGTAAAAGTGCAAATTGAAAACGATTCACAAATTATACGTTGAATTTTGACGGTGATTATATTAGAATTGTAAATAGGGATTTTATGTAATTTGAGAATACTGAGAAGGAGGAAGATACGATGAGTGATCTTAGCAATACACAATTCTTTCAGGTAGAGCCGGGTCCGCAGATCTCAGCAAAAGATATTCTCGAGATCGTGTTCAAGGCTCTGAAAGAAAAAGGATACAACCCGGTCAACCAGATTGTCGGATATATTATGTCAGGTGATCCTACTTATATTACCAGCTATAACGGAGCGAGAAGCCTCGTTATGAAGGTGGAGAGAGACGAGCTGGTTGAAGAACTCTTAAAAGCGTATATTGAACACAACTCATGGGAATAATCTGTTATGAGGATTATGGGACTTGACTATGGCACAAAAACTGTGGGAGTGGCGATAAGCGATCCGCTGGGGATTACGGCCCAGGCCATAGAGACAATCAGCCGTAAAGAGGAAAACAAGCTGAGAAGAACCTGCGCCCGTATTGAAGAATTAATCGGGAAATACGGGGTAGAGAAGATTGTTCTCGGATTTCCGAAACATATGAACAATGATATCGGGGAGCGCGCGGAAAAGTCACTTGAGTTTAAAGATATGCTTCACAGGAGGACAGGTCTTGAGGTCATTATGTGGGATGAGAGACTTACTACTGTGGAGGCAGAGAGGACTTTGATCGAAAGCGGAGTCAGAAGAGAGAACCGCAAGAAACATATCGATCAGATCGCGGCAGTTTTTATCCTGCAGGGCTATCTTGACCATCTGTATATGAAAGCAGGTACAGGGGAAGCGGCAGGAGAACAGCAGGCAGGAGAATGATGATAAGGGGGCATTTTTTATGGAAAAAGTAAGATTTGCTTTCGCAGACGGAAATGGGGAAGATGAATTTTTCGTTCTTGAAGAGACTATGATCAACGGGAGCGTGTACATACTCGTTACAGATTCCGAAGAAGATGATGCAGAGTGCCTGATTCTGAAAGAGACAGACCGAAGAGGCGAGGGAGACTGTGTCTATGAGATTGTTGAGGACGAGACAGAACTTCTGGCAGTTTCAAAAGTTTTTGAAGAACTGCTGGAGGATGTGAATATAGAAATGTAAGGCATTTACAGCCTTTACAATAGATCTATTTACTGCGGGGAGACGAAAGAACGCGGATGGAACAGCAGAAAAAAACAGAGGAACTGCTCAAACAGAGACTGAAGGAAAAGGGATTGAAAGTTACGCATCAGCGTATCCTGGTTCTCTCAGTGCTTGAGCAGAACAGCGGCGTGCATATGACTGCAGAAGAAATCTATGATCTGGTGTCAAGGGATTATCCTGAGATCGGACTGGCAACGGTATACCGTACACTGCAGCTTCTGTGGGATATGCAGCTTGTGGACAGGATCAATCTGGATGACGGATGTGTGCGGTATGAGATCGGCCACCTGTTAAGAGGGGACACACAGCATAACCATCATCATCTGATATGCAGAAAGTGTAATAAGGTAATTCCTTTCACGGATGACCTTCTGGATGACCTGGAGCATCATATCGAGAAAATCACAGGATTTCATGTCCTGGATCATGAACTGAAGTTCTACGGCTTATGCAGGGAATGCATGGAAAAAGAGAAATAACTGTCTTTTGAGAAAGCAGCCTGAGCACACTGCTGTTCTTTTGGCGCCCGGAAGTAATGTGATACATAAATCATAATGGAGGTGCTTATTTTTTGAAAAAAGAAAAAAAAGGAAAATTGCGTATCATACCGCTCGGTGGACTGGAACAGATCGGTATGAACATTACTGCCTTTGAGTATGAGGACAGTATTGTTGTAGTGGACTGCGGCCTGGCCTTCCCGGAAGATGATATGCTGGGAATTGATCTTGTGATCCCGGATGTGACTTACCTGAAGGATAATGCGTCCAAGGTAAAAGGGTTTGTTATCACCCATGGCCATGAGGATCATATCGGGGCGCTGCCCTATGTGCTCAAAGAGATCAATCTGCCGATTTACACTACGAAACTTACGATGGGTATTATTGAAAATAAATTAAAGGAACATAATCTTCTGCGCAGCACAAGGCGCAAAGTGGTCCAGCATGGACAGTCCATCAATCTGGGCAAATTCCGGATCGAATTTATTAAAACAAACCACAGTATCCAGGATGCGTCTGCCCTGGCGATCTATTCGCCTGCGGGAGTTGTTGTTCATACAGGAGATTTTAAAGTAGATTACACTCCGGTATTCGGCGATGCAATCGATCTCCAGAGATTTGCTGAGATCGGAAAGAAGGGTGTACTCGCACTGATGTCCGACAGTACCAATGCAGAGAGAAAAGGATTTACCCAGTCCGAGCGCACTGTGGGAATTACGTTTGACCACATTTTTGCAGAGCATCAGAACACAAGACTGATCATCGCCACATTTGCATCGAATGTAGACCGTGTGCAGCAGATTATCAACTCAGCATACAAATACAGAAGAAAAGTTGTTGTGGAAGGACGGAGTATGGTAAATATTATCTCTACTGCGTCTGAGCTTGGATATTTGAATGTGCCGGACAACACGCTGATCGAGATTGATGAGATGAAAAACTACCCGCCGGAAAAGATGGTGCTTATTACAACGGGCAGCCAGGGAGAATCCATGGCGGCACTTTCAAGAATGGCTGCGGATGTACACCGCAAGGTTACGATTCAGCCGAATGATACGATTATCTTCAGTTCCAATCCTATCCCTGGAAATGAGAAATCTGTATCTCGTGTGATCAACGAGCTTTCTGCAAAGGGCGCGGAGGTAATCTTCCAGGATACTCATGTATCGGGCCATGCCTGTCAGGAAGAACTGAAACTGATCTATTCTCTCGTAAAACCGAAATATGCGATTCCGGTGCACGGTGAGTACCGGCATCTGAAAGCAAACGCCCAGGTGGCAAAATCTCTCGGTATACCGAAAGAAAATGTTTTTATTATCCAGTCAGGCGATGTGCTTGAACTCGATGACGAGTCTGCAAAAGTTGTGGACAAGGTACACACAGGCGCTGTACTCGTGGACGGCCTGGGAGTCGGCGATGTGGGAAATATCGTGCTCAGAGACCGCCAGCATCTGGCAGAGGACGGAATTATCATTGTGGTTCTTACTCTGGAGCGCAGAACAAACCGCCTGCTTGCAGGACCGGACATTGTGTCACGTGGTTTTGTATATGTCAGAGAATCAGAACAGCTCATGGAAGATGCGAGAAAAGCAGTGTCGGATGCGCTTGATAAATGTTTGAGCGGCCGCCATACGGACTGGAACAAGATCAAGCTTACGATCCGTGATGCGATGAATGATTACATCTGGAAGAAAACCAAGAGAAGACCGATGGTAATTCCGATCATCATGGATGTGGACGTCTAGTGCCGGATCAGGTGCAGAGACGGATCATGCAGAGGTATGCGGCAAATCTGTATGCTGCACAAACAAATATGGAAACAAATCAGATGCACAGGGGATGTTCTCTGTGCATCTGTGTCGGATAAGGGTAAGAATTTATGATAGTAGATGAGCGCATTGTTACATTTATTAATTCGCTGGACACGAAGAACAGTGAAATACTGGAGAAGATAGAGAGCGAGGCAAGAGCAGCAGACGTACCGATCATACGAAGAGAGATGCAGAGCTTCCTTAAAATTCTTTTGATGCTGAAAAAGCCTGCACGTGTGCTGGAGGTTGGCGCTGCCGTGGGATTTTCTGCACTGCTGATGAGTGAATATGTGCCGGAAGAATGCCGGATTACGACAATTGAAAATTATGAGAAGAGAATTCCCATTGCCCGGGAGAATTTCCGCCGTGCGGGGAAAGAAGAGCAGATCGATCTCATTGAAGGTGATGCCGCTGAAGTCCTGAAGAAACTGAAAGGGCCCTATGACTTTATCTTTATGGATGCCGCAAAAGGACAGTACATCCATTATCTTCCGGATATACTCCGGCTCCTGCCGCCCGGGGGCTGCCTTGTCTCTGATAATGTAATGCAGGACGGAGATGTGATCGAATCAAGGTTTGCTGTCGAGCGCAGAAACCGGACGATCCATGCCCGTATGAGAGAATACCTTTATGAACTGAAACACAATGATGAGCTCACGACTTCGATCATCCCTCTGGGAGACGGTGTTGCAGTGAGTATTAAAAAGGAAAGGATATGAAAAATGAGCAGACATCCTGAATTACTGATTCCGGCGAGCAGTCTGGAAGTATTAAAAACAGCCGTGATCTTCGGTGCGGATGCAGTATACATCGGCGGAGAGGCCTTCGGTCTGCGCGCCAAAGCAAAGAACTTCTCCATGGAGGATATGGCAGAGGGAATCGCATTTGCGCATGAGCGCGGTGTGAAAGTATATGTGACAGCTAATATCCTCGCCCACAACGATGATCTGCCGGGGGTGAGGGAGTATTTTAAGGAGTTAAAGGAAATAAAGCCGGATGCGCTTATCATAGCAGACCCGGGGGTGTTTGATATCGCGAAGGAAGTCTGCCCGGAGATCGAGCGTCATATCAGCACACAGGCAAATAATACCAATTACGGAACCTATAACTTCTGGTACCGTCAGGGGGCAAGCCGTGTGGTATCCGCCCGGGAACTCTCAATGAAAGAGATTAAAGAACTCCGGGCGAATATTCCGGAAAATCTGGAGATCGAGACCTTTGTCCATGGCGCGATGTGCATTTCCTATTCCGGCAGATGTCTTTTGAGCAATTATTTCACCGGACGTGACGCCAACAGGGGGGCCTGCACTCATCCGTGCCGCTGGAAATATGCGGTAGTGGAGGAAACAAGACCGGGAGAATATATGCCGGTTTACGAAAATGAAAGAGGTACCTATATCTTCAATTCCAAAGACCTGTGTATGATCGAATATATCCCGGAGCTCATCGACGCAGGAATCGACAGCTTCAAGATCGAAGGAAGGATGAAGACTGCGCTTTACGTGGCTACAGTGGCTCGGACATACCGGAAAGCGATTGACGATTATCAGAAAGATCCGGAGTTGTACCGTAAAAATATGCCCTGGTATCTGGATCAGATCTCCAATTGCACCTACCGGCAATTCACCACAGGGTTCTTCTTCGGAAAACCGGATGAGAACTCGCAGATTTATAACAGCAACACATATAATAAAGAATATACTTATCTTGGCATCGTAGGGGAGACAAAAGACGGACTGTGCAGGATCGAGCAGAGAAACAAGTTTTCTGTGGGCGAGACCATTGAGATCATGAAGCCGGACGGGCGGAATGTGGAAGTGAAAGTAAACCGGATTCTCAACGAGGACGGCGAAGAGCAGGAGAGCGCACCCCATTCCAAGCAGGTGCTGTGGGTGGATTTAAGTGATATACCGGAGAAATATGACCTGCTCAGGAGAAGTGAGATGTGGACAATCAGGTAAATCTGTTCTTCGAGGGTGATTTCTTTCCCGAGCAGATTCCGGATGTATTTACGGATTTGTTCTACACATCCGACTGCCCTCGCGTCTTCTGCTATTACAGAATCATATATGGATGTGCCTTCCTCTTTAAGCATCTTATCTTCCAGAAGACGCTGCAGGAAGAACTGCATATGTATGACAAAGCGGGAATAATTGATACTGTCCTCATTGATCTGATATCCGTAGTACAACTGTTCGACTCTGAAGATGTCCTTGAGCATCTTGACCATGAGCATACCGTTCTGCGCTGCGGATTCAGCGGGAGCATCCTCAAGGAACGTGTTGCCGTGACTCAGCAGGGGAACTGGATCGGTCCTGAATTGAAAAATATCTCTGAAGACGTTGCGCAGAAGATGGGAATGCTTCCGATTCCGCTTAAAGGCGTAAAAGAGGATTGTATCGCAACGGGAATTTCGATATACTGGTGTATCAACAGTAAATCTGATGACAAAGTGAAAGAAGCTTCAAAAGAGTTCCTTAACTGGCTGTTCCAGTCTGACGAGGGTAAACAGCTTGTAGTAGATGAACTGGGATTCGTTCCTGCTTTCACTAATTATGACGGCATTGAAATCACAGATCCGTTGTCTAAAGAAGTAAAAAGATACATTGATGAAGGAAAGACAATGCCATGGGTTATGGGCGGATTTCCGTCAGGATATGAACCGCTGGCAGCAGCTGATATCCAGGGATATTTCAGCGGTCAGTATACATTTGATCAGATGGTTGACAAGCTGAGAGCCGATTTCGCAGACCTCAAGAGCGGAAATTAAAATATCGATGAAAGGAGCAGGCATTCACCAATCGTGCTTACGCGTTAGGTGAATGCCTGCGTGTGTGAGGTGACAACATGGAAAGCTACAGACCTAAAATACATTTTTCGGCAGAGAAATACATTATCAATGACCCGAACGGGCTTGTCTATTATAGGGGCAGATATCATTTGTTTCATCAATATAATATAGACGAGCAGATACACTGGGGACATGCCATAAGTACAGATCTTGTACACTGGAAAAGGCTTTCGCTGGCATTGTTTCCGGATAAGATTGGACAAATCTGGTCGGGCAGTGTGGTTGCAGATGAAGAGAATAACAGGCTGGCAGCAGCTTTTACGTACAGTGAACACGGGACGGGCAGACAGAGTCAGGGAATTGCATTCAGCTATGATGAGGGCATGACATGGGAAAAGTATCAGGGAAATCCTGTCCTCACAAGTGAACGTATGGATTTTCGGGATCCCAAGGTGATTTACTGTTATGATAAGTGGGTTATGGTCTTGTCCGGCGGAGATTGCGTTTTGCTGTATGAATCGGGGGATCTGATACACTGGAACCTTCTGTCTTCCTTTTCCGGAAATGATGAAGCTCGCTGCGGAACATGGGAATGCCCTGATCTTTTCCCTATGAAGGCAGATGACGGAAAAGAGAAATGGGTGTTGACCGTGAGCATAAATGACGGATCCCCTGCGGGAGGAACCGGGATGCAATATTTCACAGGCTCGTTTGACGGGACAACTTTTCAGCCGGATGCAGAGCAGCCGAATGGAAGGTGGATGGACTATGGGAAAGATTTTTATGCGGGGGTTACCTGGAATCATGTTCCGAATGGAAGAAGGCTGATGATTGCATGGGCTGATAACTGGCAGTATCGTGATTATCTGCCGACAAGTCCGTTTAAAGGACAGCTGTCCTGCGTGAGAGAACTGACGCTTTGCAAAGGCGAAGTTGGCTATTCCATAAAACAGATGCCTGTAAAAGAGATGGAATCATTGCGTAAAAATAAGAAAGAATACAAAGAATTGCGCATCGGATCCGGCGAGGAATGGATATTAGGCACAGATAAGCAATGCCTAGAGCTGAATATGAGCTGCCTGAAAAAGAATATAGAAGCGGAGAGCTTTGGAATCCGGATCGGGACAGGGGAGGGCAAAGAATTCCGTATTGTGTTTGATCCGGAAGCACAGACCTGTACTGTAGATCGAAGAAATTCAGGCGTTAATGCACATGAGAAGTTTCCCGGCATATATAAAGGGAAAATGGACTTCTCTAAAGAAAGAATTTCTGTGAAATTACTTCTGGATGTGTCGCAGACAGAGCTTTTTATTAATGATGGTGAACTGGTTATGACTAACCTTGTATTTCCGGAAAAAAATTATGAGATTAAACTCTTTGTGGAAAATGGTACTGTCTTGATAGAGTCTTGTGTGATTTATGAATTAGAAGCATGTATGTGATATAATCACTGTCGAAATTGATGAATTTATAAGAGTAACATATCATGATCTTCAAGATACTGGTAGCAGGTAAGCAATTCGTTCATAAGGGTTATTCTTGACGTGTGCTGGAACAGGGGGACCATAGAGGACTGATGAAAACCAGTGGAGCTTATACAGAACTGTATAACAGCCAGTACGCATAAGTAGAGCCCGCAGTTCACTGTGTATCATTCATAAAGTCTCGCCTGAGTGGCTTGTTGCGGCTTTGCCGCTTCTTTGCTCATAAAGAGTCATATTCCCCCGCAGGAGAGCATATGCTTTCCCTGCGGGGGTGATTTTTATGATCTATGTAGTGAAAAATGGTGATACACTGGAAGAAATCTCAAAGGAGACTCAGA
>ERZ1643246.527-NODE-527-length-48917-cov-6.842577_pt1 | contig 48917 bp, 50 predicted proteins | sample MGYA00579265_ERZ1643246 | MGnify/ENA primary metagenome ERZ1643246 (study PRJEB29033, sample SAMEA4952261) | chicken gut metagenome | biome: Broiler Chicken; feature: Gastrointestinal Tract; material: Caecum | place: Ireland | collected 2018 | study: Broiler... | reverse complement strand
GGGTTTCATAACCCCATCGGTGCCTTTCGCAGAAAGGCGGTTTATATCTATGAAATTCGCATTTTTGATCATGGGAGATTATGACAGTCAGAAGGACAGAGGAGAGATAAGCGGAGGACAGGCCCGGATGATCGGAGTTGCCAGTGTTTCGGAAGCAGCGGAAATTGCTGCTCAGCTGGCAGAGGAGGGGATTGGCTGCATCGAGCTCTGCGGAGCCTTTGGAGAGGAAGGAGCCAGAAAAGTGATCGAGGCCACCGGAAACCGGATTCCCGTTGGATATGTAACGCATCTTCCGGAGCAGGAGGAGGTGTACCGGAAGGCTTTTTCCAATTAATCTCGCAGACAGAGAAAATAAAGAGGGAGCGAATTGTTAACTATAATATTTTATATGGTTGACAATTCGTTCCCTCTGTGCTATAAAAGAATCTGTGAAGTCTGCCGAAAAGGCAAAAGGCGGGAGGCTGAAGATGAATTTAAGACCCCATCATATTCTCTGCATCCAGAAGTTCACAGGCCATGGATACAGCGAGGAGTTTACCTTACATATGACAGAGCTGACTGCAGAGCTGAAAAAGGATCCGGAGAGGTCCGTTGACATTGTACAGGGCTGCGATGAACTATGCCGGGTATGTCCCCACAACAGCGGAGGCGTCTGTGGTTCTCTTGAAAAAGTGGACCGTATGGACCGGGGAGTTCTGGAAGCCTGCGGCCTTTCCTACGGAGATCAGGCTCCCTGGAATCAGCTGGCCGGGAAGGGCCGGAAGAAGATTTTTGAAACAAAAGAATTTGAACAGATCTGCGGAAGCTGTCAGTGGCACGAGCTCTGCAGGAGAACGGAGGTTTCCTATGAATAATGCTATCCCTGTGAGAAGAAACAGCAGTACAACGGACCTGGTTTACACGGCGTTAGGAGCAGTCCTGATTGCCGTTTGCTCATGGATCAGCATCCCCACAACCGTACCCTTTACCATGCAGACATTTGCCGTATTTTTTGTGCTGCTGACCCTGGGAGGGAAGAGAGGGACCCTGGCAGTTATCGTGTACGTTCTGTTAGGAGCGGTTGGAATACCGGTATTCGCCCAGTTTGCCTCCGGGATCGGCGTGCTGCTGGGCAGCACGGGGGGATATATCGTAGGCTTTGTTTTTACCGGTCTGATCTACTGGCTTGCTGCAGGAATATTCGGGAAAAAGCGGTGGGTGCAGATTGCCTCCCTGCTTCTGGGAACTGCTGTGATGTACACATTTGGAACCGCGTGGTTTCTGATGGTCTATGCCCGGACGGGACAGGCGGTGGGAATCGGAGCCGCTCTGGCCTGGTGCGTGATCCCCTTTATTGTTCCGGATTTGATTAAAATGGCTTTGGCGTTTATGATCGCACGCCGGCTGGGGCCGTTGCTGAAGATGTGATCTGAGAAATCGCGTCAGGATCAGCACTTGGAGGGTTCACAATTTTTTCACAAAAAATTAGCACTCAACCCTTGACAGTGCTAACAAACGGTGCTATAACGTAGTCAGAACAAAGGAAAGGAAATAAAAAGCGGGAAGCGAAATGAAAAACCGATGAATTTCCTCACATCCCGGTTCCAAAAAGCACGATTTGAATACAAGTGGTTTGGGAAAAGGAGAGATGACTTATGTTAATGCCTAGTATTTTTGGAGAAGATTTATTTGATGACTTTATGAGAGATTTTCCGTTCTATGATGATAAGGACGAAAAAAAACTGGAAAAGAAGCTGTATGGCCGCAGAGGCAAAAACCTGATGAAGACCGATATCCGGGAAACGGACAACAGCTATGAGCTGGAGATGGATTTGCCTGGATTTAAGAAGGATGAAGTAAAGGTTACTCTGGAGGATGGTTATCTGACCATCAGCGCTGCAAAGGGTCTGGATGAGGACGAGCAGGAGAAGAAGACCGGACGTTATATCCGCAGAGAGCGTTACGCAGGTGCCTGCGAGAGAAGCTTCTATGTAGGTGAGGATATTACCCATGAAGATATCAAGGGTGAATTCAAGCATGGTATTCTGAAACTGTCCATTCCGAAAAAGGAAGCAAAACCCGCAGTGGAAGAGAAGAAGTACATTACCATTGAATAATGGAAACCCGGTAAGACCGTTTTGGCGGCCCGGCGGCAGCAAGCCCGCCGGGCCATTTTTTTGTCATGAGTGAAACACCACCTGGAAATGTTTCAGGCTGCCGGAATCAGTCGGACAAAAAAAGGGCTGAGAATGCTCAGCTCTCAGCCAAAGTCTGGGGCGGACAGTGAAACCAGAAAATCGTAAGCCCGTCATGGCAGTCCACCCCATAGGTCATGCCATGGGCTTCTAAAATTGTACTGACGATCGAAAGGCCGATGCCCGTGCCGTGGCGCCGGCCATTTTCATGCTGGCTGCGCTGGTAGCGCTCCCAGATGATCTGGCGGTCCTCCTCAGGGATCGGTTCTCCCGGATTGATGACAGAAATCCGGAACCCTTCCTGAAAATTCCCGTCAATGGAGAGGGTAATGGACTGGCCGTCCGGTGTGTGATTAATGGCATTATAAAGAAGATTGCGGAATACCTGGCTCATTTTCAGGGCATCCGCGCGGATCAGGACCTCCTGGGTACAGGAGGAAAAGATCAGATGAATGCCGTGCTCTGCCGCGCTTTTCTGACAGTGATCGACCTCTGATTCCGCAATTTCACAGAGATTGTACACATCCTTTTTTAACTGGATGTAGCCCGACTGAAGGAGGGAGTAATCCAGGATATCGTTGACCATCTCGCTCATGCGGCCCGCCTCATCGATGATCAGATTCAAGTCTTCGTCCCTCTGCTGATCATCCCGCCAGTTGATGTCCCGTACCATCTCGGCGTATCCGGCGATAATAGCCAGAGGAGAGCGGAGCTCATGGGAGACATTGGCAATAACCTCCTTTCGCAGGACATCTACTCTCTGCAGCGCCTGGCCCAGTTCATCTACCGCCTGCGATAAATCGCCAAGCTCGTCCCCCCGCCTAAGACCCGCCTTTACGGAAAAATCATTTTTTGCCAGGTGGTCAATGGCATTTTTGATGATGTAGAGGGGCTTGGTAAACTGCCGGGACAGCAGGGCGGAGAGGAGGGAGGCAGCCAGCGTCAGAATGATGGTCAGCAGGATCAGCTGTCTCCGGTTCAGTTCCAGTATGGTGTGCAGACGAAGAGTGTTGTGGAGGATGGCGTAACAGAGCTGGCCATTGTAGCGGACGGGAAGCCCGATTTCGAAAGCAAAGATGCGCCCGTTGGCTTTTTCCCATTTCTGGTAAGGCTCCCCGCGGAGCATCTGCTGATATTCATGGCTCTTGCGCACGGTAAACCAGATGCGTCCGTCCTCCCGGAGGGAATTTAAGTCGATGGAATGGCCGTCGGTGTAAAAAGCCAGAAGCTCTCCGGCCCCGTTGACCAGCATCAGCTCCCCGCCGGCAATCCGGCTCATATTGGACAAAAAGCGGGAATCGGAGGCCAGGTCCTCTGTATACAGACTCTCCATAATAGGTTTTAGGCGGTCCTGGGTCTCAGCTGCGGCCGCATCCGCATAATTCCTTTCAAATAGAAAAATCTGTACCACCCAGATAAAGGCCACGCTCAGGAGAACGAGGGACATCATGATCATCCACAGACGAAAAACCATGCGGTTGAAGATTCGCGGAAGACGTCTATTTTTTACTATATTCAAATTTATACCCCACTCCCCATACGGTCTGAATGACATTCCGGTAATCGCCCAGATGGTCCCGCAGGGACTTCACATGGGTGTCAACGGTGCGGCTGTCTCCGCAGTAGCTGTAGCCCCAGATGGTTTCCAGAAGCTGTTCCCTGCTTAAAACGATTCGCTCATTCTGAGCCAGTTTTAAGAGCAGGTCAAATTCCTTTGGAGAAAGAGAAATGTTCTGGCCGCGGAGCGTGACATTCCGGGATTCCGGTGAAATGGACAGCTCTCCAAAGGTCAATGTGCGGTTGGGGCTGTTGGAACGCTTTAACACGGCGCCGATGCGGGCCATCAGTTCTTTTGGACTGAAGGGCTTGGAAACGTAATCGTCCACTCCCAGCTTAAAGCCCAGAAGCTTGTCGTATTCCTCGCTTCTGGCGGTGAGCATGATCACCGGCACCTGGCTGGTTTTCCGAATCTGGGTTAAGGTCTCAAATCCGCTCAGCCCCGGCATCATCACATCTAGTACGACCAAATCAAAGGGATGGGCATCCAAAAGCTTTAACGCCTCCTGGCCGTTTGGCGCCTCCTCGCACTGAAACTGCTCCAGCTGGGCGTAGGTGCGGACCAGCTTGCGCAGATGAAGATCATCATCAACAATGAGCAAACGCATATCTGTTTCATCCTTCCTGTACCGGGAGAATATGGTTCCCGGAAAATCTGGTTATCTGACTTGCCCAGGCATCAAAAGACCTGAGACAGTGTCCCTATTATATCACATTTCCTCCGGCTGCAAAATCCTTGGAGGGGAAAGCTTAACAGAATCCTCACATTTAGAAAATCTTTGGTTTTTTCAGGGAATCTTTGAAATCCTTAAGGGAATGTTCCTTGAAGGGAAAAAGAGGGCTGTGATAGAATGCAGGTAAGAGCCTGGGGACGGCGGGGCAATACAGGAAGGGATGCCGTCCGGACTGGTCAGGAAGAAAGGCAAGGAGGAGGCGCAGATGGAGAAAAGGGGAAGGATCATGTCAGCGGCAGTTTTGGGGCTGAGTCTGGCCATTCAGGGGACAGGAGCAGCGGGGCCTGCCTTCGCGGCCAGCCCGGAATTTGCCAGAACAGCCTGGGAGTGGGAGAAGCTCAGGGATGACCGCCTGGAATTTGAAGAAATTCCGGACCTGATTCACGAATACAACAACCAGGTGATACAGAACCAGATCGCGTACCGGGAGTACCGGGGAGAGGATCAGACGGAAATCTCCCAGGACTACTACGATGCGGCGGAGGAAATAGAAAACCGGCTGGAGGACCCGGACCCGGAAGAGGCTGGCTATGCGGGGGCGGTCAGGGCGGCCCTTGACAGCCGGATTCAGGCAGAAAATTTGAGAAAGCAGGGAGACGACAATCTGGAGGACGGGGAGATCAAGCGCCTGAGCTATGAACAGGCGGAGGCAAGGCTGGTGAAAGAGGCGCAGGAGAAAATGATCGACTATTGGAGCCAGACCTGGAGCCTGGAGCAGGCGCAGACCGCCTGGGAGGAAGCAAAATCCGCTCTTCAGTCGGAACAGGTCCGGGTCCAGGCCGGCATTTCCACTGCAGATGCCCTTCTCAGGGCCCAGGGGAAGGAGCAGGAGGCAAAGGCGGAGCTGGAGACAGCTCAGAGTTCCCAGGAGCTGACCAGGCAGCAGCTTTGTCTGATGCTGGGCTGGTCCTACGGCGCTCAGGTGGAAATCTGCCAGGTGCCGGAGTCAGACCTGGAGGCGGTCAGCAGCGTGAATCTCAGCGAAGATGTGGCAAAGGCGCTGGAGGCCAGCTACGACCTGAAGATAACCAGCCGCCGCCTGGAAAATGCCCGGTCTTCTGCTGCAAGATCCAGCCAGGAGCAGACGTTAAAAAGCCAGAAGGAGGCGGCCGCCGGCAGTGTCCGGGAGGCCTATGACCGGCTGCAGCTGGAGAAGGCTGATTATGAGTCAGCTGTTCAGTCCGCGGAGACCGCAGAGAAGGCGTACCAGACCGCTGATCGGAAGGCTCAGGCGGGACTGCTGGCAGCCAGGGAGCTGGAGGAGGAAAAGCAGAGCCGGGATCGAGCGGCTGCCCGGGAGCAGAGTGCCGGACTGGAGCTTTTAAAGGCCCAGATCCAATATCAGTGGGCGGTAGACGGTCTGGCCTCATCTACCTAGCAGGAGGGAAGAAATGAAGAAAGTGAAGGGCATCCGGAAAATGGCTTTTCTTTTTGGACTTGTTCTGGGGCTGGCCGGAACAGGCTGCGGGAGCAGGGCGCTGGCGGCAGAGCCGCTGGTGATCGAATACCAGGACCTGGAGGAGCTGGTGCGCCGGGGAAACCTGGAGATCCATCAGATGATTCGTTCTCAGGAGGAAAGCCTGGCGGATTATCAGGAGATGTGGGATATTTTAAAGTGGAAACAGATGGATATGGAGCAGGAGGCTCAGGAGCGGAAGGATGAGAACCTGCCGGGAGCAGAGCTTTATGAGAGCAATGCCCGGTCTTTAAAGCTTTCCGCCCGGGCTGTGACCAGAATGATGGAAAAAATGACGGATGAGAGAGCCCTCCGCTCCACCGAAAAGGCGGCTGCCGCAAAAACCCTGACGGCAAAAACCCTGATGAATTCCTGCTGTCAGATGAAGCTTCAGGCCCAGGCCAGCCAGATGCGGGCCCAGGCAGCCCAGGCAGCTTATGAGGGGCTGAGCCGTCAGGTTTACCTGGGAATGGCATCCCAGGGGGAGGCAGACCAGGCAGGGGAGCAAATGCGCCAGGCTTTGAGCCAGGCGGCTGCCGCAGGGGAGCAGGCCGGGAAAATGGAGAGGGAGCTTCTCAATCTGCTGGGACTGGCAGGCCAGGAGCAGGCAGTTCTCGGAAAGATTCCGGAACCGGACCTTTCGGCGGTCGATGCCGTTGAATACCAGGAGGATTTAAGGCACGCCATTGGAAATGATCCGGATGTTTTAAGCTCCCGCCATGAAAAAGCCCCCGGCACTTCCGAGAAAAAACAGCGGGCCAGACGGACGGCGGAGGCTGAGGGAGAGGCAGAGGCGGATCTTGCAGCCGCCTATGAGGCCATGGCGGCGGCCAGAACCAGCTACGAGGGAGCAAAGACAGTTTATGAGGGAAGCCGCATGGAGCAGGAGCGCTTAAACCGGCAGCAGCAGCTTGGGATGTTGAGCAGGGTCCAGTGGCTGGAAGGCCAGGCGGCAGCCCTGGAGGCAGAGGCCGCCTGGGGCCAGGCTTCGATGAACCTGCTCCAGGCCTATGAAAATTATCAGGGGCTGGTGAAAGGACTGAACCGGGAATAAAATCAGCTTGCCCCGGACTTTCGGATGCGTTATACTACAATTTAAGATATTGGGGCAAAAGGAACTTTGGCTCCTGTGATACCGGATTAGCACGAAAGGAAGAGAAGCATGAAGCTGATGATTGACGAAGGGCAGATACAGGTGATCCGCCGGCTCTATGACGTATTTCCCGCAGAGGGAGTAACCACAAACCCAAGTATTCTGGCAAAGACGGGCCGGCCTCCTTATGAGGTTTTAAAGGAAATTCGGGCTTTCATTGGAAAAGAGGCACAGCTCCATGTCCAGGTGACAGGGGAGAGCCGGGAGGAGATGCTTGAGGAGAGCAGGCGCATCCGCCGGGAGCTGGGGGAGAATACCTTCATCAAGGTTCCGGTGAACCGGGAGGGGCTGGCAGCCATCCGTCTGATGAAACAGGACAAAGCCCTGGTAACCGGAACGGCGGTATACACCCGTATGCAGGCCTATCTGGCGGCACAGGCAGGGGCGGACTATGTGGCTCCTTATGTGAACCGCATCGACAATCTGGGGGCGGATGGAATTCAGACGGTAAAGGATATTCATGCACTCTTCCGGAACAACGGCCTGAGTACCCAGGTGCTGGCGGCAAGCTTCAAGAACAGGCAGCAGGTGCAGGAGCTCTGCCTGTGCGGCATCGGGGCAGCCACGGTTTCGGCTGACGTGATGGAGCGTCTTCTGAAAAATGATGCGGTGGATATGGCGGTATCCGTATTCCGGAAGGATTTTGAGGGCCTCTGCGGTCAGGGGAAGACCATGAAGGACTGCGGTTAGGAGGAGAGGAGCGGGATGAAAACCATGACGAGAACCAGAAGCCTGTCGGTTCGTGAAACCGCCCTCTGCGGCCTGTTTGCCGCCCTGATCGCCGCTGGAGCTTTTATCCGGATCGACCTTCCGGTGCAGCCTTTTCCCATGCATTTTACCCTTCAGATCTTCTTTTCCCTGCTGGCCGGCCTGCTTCTGGGCCCGAAGCTGGGAGCTGTCAGCGTAGGGATTTACCTGGCGGTTGGACTGATGGGGGTTCCTGTATTTGCGGCGGGAGGCGGCCCTGCTTACCTGATCCGGCCGACCTTCGGATTTCTGGCCGGTTTTGTGCCTGCAGCCTGGCTGGCCGGGAAGATCAGCCGTGCGGGAAGGAGCCACCCCCTTAGATGGAGCATCGCCGCTTCCGTGATCGGGATGATGTCCTACTATCTGGCGGGGATGGTCTACTTCTATGTGGTCAGCAATTACCTGATCTCCATGCCGGTAACCTGGTGGATGGTTGCGGTCAACTGCTTTTTCCTGACGGCAGCGGGAGATTTGGTGCTCTCCATTCTGGCTGCGGTGCTGGCCCAGCGTCTGAAGCCCGCGGTGGGACAGATGCGGTAAAAAGAGCGGAAAACACCCCTTTCTTATGTAAATTCGCTATAAACAATGGGAAAAATTTTGTCAAAACCCCACAATTATACATTGACCAGAAATGGGGTATAATATAAGTGGAACCTATAAAAGCGGATAAACAATAGAACAGGGTGATGAAATTGCTGAAACAGGGAGATCGGGTGCTCTACGAAACGGTAGGAGTATGCCAGGTCAAAAATGTATCTACCCTGGATTTTCTGAAAAAAGACAGACTTTACTATTCAATCTGTCCGGTGTTCCAGAAGGACACGGTGATCTACGTGCCGGTGGATAATGAGAAGGTGAAGATGCGTCCGGTCATGTCAAGAGAAGAGGCGGAGGAGTTTATCAGCGAGCTGCCTCAGATTCAGGGGATTCAGGCGGAAAATGACAAAGAACGATTCCAGATGTACAAGCAGATGCTGTTTTCCGGAGACAGGAGGGAATGGGCGGCCATGATCAAAGGTCTCCGTGTCCTTCAGAAAAAGCGGATGGAAAAAGGCGCCAGGCTGGCTGTGCGGGACCAGGAAGGGATGCGCACTGCCCAGAAACTGCTTCATGAAGAGCTGGCGGCGGCACTGGAGATCCTGCCGGAGCAGGTTCCGGCATATATTCAGGAAAAGCTGTGCGCACAGGGAGAGCCTCTGGAGGCTTGAAAATAGAAGAAAAACAAGAAATGAGGAGTCCGGAAGACGGACTCCTTTTTGCAGTTCGGATTCAGAGAAGGCCGAAAAGACGGGCGCAGGAGGCAATGAGAAAGCAGAAGGCCAGGCCCCAGAAGGCGGGGACGAGACAGGCGGCCGCCGTCCATTTCCAGCTTCCGGTTTCCTTGCGGATGGTCAGAAGAGTGGTGGAGCAGGGCCAGTGCATCAGGGAAAAGGTCATGGTGCACAGGGCTGTGACCCAGGTCCATCCGTTGGCTGCCAGAAGCTCCCGCATGGCCGCCAGATCCTCAAAGCTTTCCAGGTGCCCCTGGGCCATGTAGGCCATGACGGCAATGGGAAGAACGATCTCATTGGCCGGGAATCCCAAAAGGAAGGCCATGAGGATCACTCCGTCCATGCCAAAGAGATGGGCAAATGGGTCCAGGAAGGAGGACAGGTGGGACAGAAGGCTGGCATCCCCTGCAGCCGTGTTTGCCAGAAGCCAAATGACCAGTCCCGCCGGAGCCGCCACCGCTGCCGCCCGCCCCAGGACAAACAGGGTCCGGTCAAAAACAGAGCGAAGGATGACGGCACCAACCTGAGGCCTTCGGTAGGGCGGAAGCTCCAGGGTGAAGGAGGAGGGAAACCCTTTCAGCACGGTTTTGGATAAGATCCAGGAAACCAGAAATGTCATCAGGATGCCCCAGAGGATGAAAAGGGTCAGCACCAGGGTGGAGGTGATGGAGGTCAAAAGCCCGGCCGGCCGGCTGATGAGGAACATGGTAATAATGGCGATCAGGGTGGGAAATTTCCCGTTGCAGGGTACAAAGCTGTTGGTCAGAACGGCGATCAGCCGTTCCCTGGGAGAGTCGATGATGCGGCAGCCGGTAACTCCGGCGGCATTGCAGCCAAAGCCCATCATCATGGTCAGGGCCTGCTTGCCGCAGGCGCTGCAGAGCTGAAAAGGACGGTCCAGATTGTAGGCGATCCGGGGCAGGTAGCCTGAGTCCTCCAGCAGGGTAAAAAGCGGAAAGAAGATGGCCATGGGAGGAAGCATAACGGCCACAACCCAGGATAAGGTACGGTAAATGCCGTACACGATCATCTGGACCAGCACAGGAGGAGCCCCCAGAAACGTAAGGCCCTGTTCCAGCCAGATTTGCCCCCTGGCAAAAAGGGCGGACAGGAGGGCGGAAGGGTAGTTGGCCCCGGTGATGGTAAGCCAGAAAATGAAAATCAGCAGAAGGGCCATGACCGGGTAGCCGGTGAGACGGCTGGTCAGAAGCCGGTCCAGCTTCCGGTCTCTGGCATTGTAGTCCGGGCGCTTCAAATGGACGGTTTTGCGGCAGATGGAGGCAGCGCTGTCCACCAGGGCGGAGACGATCCGGTCCTTTAACTCCTCCGGGCCGATGCCCCTTTCTGACAGGTACTCCCATGCCCGGGCCGTTCCCTCTTTTACCTCCGGCATCTCCCTCAGAGAAAAGCCGAAAACCCCATCGATTTCTCGGAGAAGAGAGGCGTCCCCTTCCAGCAGCCTCAGGGCCAGCCAGGAGATGGGGAGACGGGAACCGGCATAGAATTTCAGAGCGGGGGAGAGGATGGCGGCTGCCCGGCTGATTTCTTCATCGTAGGAAACCTGGAAAGGAGACGGGGATGGCTTCAGGTCCGTAAGGGCATCTCTGAGACTGTCCAGACTCCGCCTGCTGCGGGCAACGGTCCCCACAACGGGTACCCCCAGAGCCGCTGAAAGAGCCTTCAGGTCCACATGGATGCCCTTCTTTTTTGCCTCATCCAGCAGGTTGACGCAGACCAGAACATTGGAGGAGATTTCCAGGGTCTGGAGGACCAGGTTCAGATTCCGCTCCAGGCAGGTGGCATCGCAGACCACCAAAACGCCGTCAGCTCCTCCGAAACAGAGAAAATTTCGGGCCACCTCCTCCTCTGCGGAATGGGCCATCAGGGAGTAGGTTCCGGGTATGTCCGCCAGGATCAGGTGTTTCCCATGCCAGGAGAAGGACCTCTGGGCGCTTCCTACGGTCTTTCCGGTCCAGTTTCCGGTGTGCTGTTTTGCACCGGTCAGATTGTTGAACAGGGTGCTTTTGCCTACATTGGGATTCCCGGCTACGGCGATCACCGCAGTTTTTTCCGGTCTCTGCCCTTGTCCCTCCTTCTGATGGGGGAGAACGTGAATATGGCGGCAGTCCTGGGAGCGGATGGCGATGACGGCTCCCCGGATGAGGTAGGCTTTGGGGTCGCCCCATGGGCTGGCCCCCAGACATTCCACCTCCGTATCCTTTACCAGACCGAGGTCCAGAAGCCTTCTCCGGATGGAGCCGCAGGAGGAAATATTTAAAACCCGTGCCTTTTGGCCGGGAGCTAATTCATTTAAACAAAAATGGGAATCGTGGTTCATGCTGTTCACCTTGGGATTGAATGGGAATATGGTTCCTATTCATAGGGTATGGCGGTCAGGAAAAATGGTTCCTGAAAACAGCATTAAAGTTTGGAGGCATTCCACAGAATATCCCGGTTGATGGTTTGATAGAACAGCTTCCGGATGGCTTCCGGTTCACGGGTCTGGCTTAAAATCCACATGATTTTCGTTACAGTGGCCTCCAGAGTCATGTCGTAGGACTCTAAAAGCCCGAATTCTTTTTTGATATTTTTCCCGACCTCGTATACCGACATATTGCTGCCCTCATTGGTTACCTGGGTGGTCATGACAACCGTTTTTCCCAGATCCGTCAGACGTTTTACCGCCCGGTAATAGTCGCCGGATTCGTAGGAGGGCAGTCCGCCAACTCCGAAGGATTCGATGATGACTCCGTCATAGTGCTCTGCCATATACTCCAGAAGGGAGGCATCCATGGACGGGATCAGTTTTAAAAGCACCACTCTGGGATTCATGGAATGGTAAAAGCGGACGCTGACTCCGGACGGCTTATCGTCCAGATAAAACAGGATCTGGTCTTCCTGGATTACCGCGATATAGGGAAAATTGATGCTGGAAAAGGCGTTGTAGCTTTTGGTCCGCTCCTTCTTTCCCCTGGTGCCGGCAATGACCTTGCCGTCAAATACGATATTGACGCCGTAGGCTCTTTCGCAGGAGGCGAAGCGCAGGCTGTCCGCCAGATTGGTACGGGCGTCAGTATTTTCCATGTCGATGGGCTTTTGGGCTCCGGTGATGATGATGGGTTTTAAGGAGTCCTGGATCAGATAGGACAGGGCGGCTGCGGTGTAAGCCATGGTGTCCGTTCCGTGGCAGATGACAAAGCCGTCGTAATCTTCATAGTTCTCCTCAATGGCAGAGGCAATGGCCAGCCAATGGCGTGGCTGGATGTTGGTACTGTCAATATTGAAAATCTGTCTGGTATCCACCTGGCAGTATTCCCGGCAGGAGGGAACGAAGGACAAAAGCTCATCGGAGGTGATCACCGGGCGGAGGCCGTCCTCACTCCGCTTGCAAGCAATGGTGCCGCCGGTTCCGATCAACAGGATTCGTTTCATAGGCTGCAGAACTCCTTTGATTATTTTCGGCAGCCCGCCGCAAAACTGCTCCGCTTTCCGGGCTGCCATCTTCATTATATCGGGGCCGGAAAAAATCTGCAACGTCCCCGGGGAAAAAATAAAACTGCTGATTGATTTTATACCGATTCATGATAGAATGAGAACAAAGGGACAAAATAGGAGAGAGGAGGAATCCGGATGACGGCTTACTACTGGCTGATCGTATTTGTGGTAATGATTGGAATTGAAATGATGACAGAAGCCCGGACCAGTATCTGGTTTGCAGGCGGAGCTTTGGCAGGACTGACTGCCTCGGTTCTGGGTGGGAGCACACGGCTGCAGCTGGGAGTTTTTGTGGCGGTATCCTTCCTTCTGCTTCTGCTGGTGAGGCCGCTGGAAGGGGCAGGCCGGGTGAAGGCAGCGCCAGGAATCGGGACTGAGGGGAAAAACGAAAAGTAAGAACAAAAGAAAATTGCAGGAGAAGAGTATGAGTGAGAATACGGTGAGCAAAGAGGAGCGGAGAGAAAATCAGATCGTAAGCGGCAATATCCTGGGGCAGCTGCTTTTGTTTTTCTTTCCGATTCTGCTGGGGACCTTTTTCCAGCAGCTTTACAATACGGCGGATGCCATGGTGGTGGGCCGGTTTGTGGGGAAGGAAGCCCTGGCGGCAGTTGGAGGAAGCACCAGTACGCTGATCAATCTTCTGGTAGGATTTTTTGTAGGTCTTTCCAGCGGCGCTACGGTGGTTATCTCCCAGTACTACGGGGCGCAGAAAAAGGATAAGGTTCACTGGGCAGTTCACACCTCGGTGGCCTTTTCCATCATCGCAGGCATCGGGATGACCATTTTAGGCGTGCTGGGAGCGCGTCCGGCTTTAAGGGCCATGAAGACCCCGGACGATGTGATGAGCCATGCCATGATCTATTTGTGCATCTATTTTGTAGGGACCATTCCAAACCTGCTTTATAATATGGGTGCGGGCATCCTCAGAGCCATTGGCGACTCCAAGAGGCCGCTGTATTTCCTGATCGCCAGCTGCTTTACCAACATCTTTCTGGATTTGCTGCTGGTGGCGGTATTCCATATGGGAGTGGCGGGAGCTGCCATTGCCACCATTGCCTCCCAGTTTTTGAGCGCGGTCCTGGTTTTGGGCCGTCTTATGAGAACCAGTGATATTTACCGTCTGGAATGGAAGAAGGTGCGGATCGACCAGCGGATGCTGGGCAGAATTATCCGCATTGGGCTTCCGGCGGGACTTCAGTCGGTGATGTACAATATTTCCAACGTGATTATCCAGACCGGCGTCAATTCTCTTGGAACAGACCCCGTGACTGCCTGGGCTACCTATGGGAAGGTAGACGGACTGTTCTGGATGATCATCAATGCGCTGGGAATTTCCGTGACGACCTTTGTGGGACAGAATTACGGGGCAGGAAAGATTGACCGCGTCCGGAAGGGGGCGGGAATCTGCATGGGGATTGCGGTGTTTTTGGCTGTATCGGTCAGTGCAGGGGTCTGCGCGGGAGGCCATTTCCTCATCGAGCTGTTTACCACAGATGACACGGTACGTCAGATCAGCCTGGAACTGATCCATTTCCTGGTGCCCACCTATATCACCTATATTACCATTGAGATCCTTTCCGGTACCCTCCGCGGAGTGGGAGATACCTTAAGGCCGCTGATGATCACGGGCATAGGGATCTGTCTGGTGCGGGTGCTGTGGATTATTTTTGTCCTGCCTTTAAGGCCGGATATCATGACGGCCGGATTCAGCTATCCTCTTACCTGGAGCTTGACCTCCATTGCGTTTGTGGTCTATTACTATTTCTTCAGTCCTCTGAAGCGGTGGGATGCCATGCGCCGCATCCGGAAATTATATTTTAAACTGGCCAGGTAAATGGTATAGATGGCTGAAATGGGGGAATACTCCTGACAGAATGAAGTTTAGCCAGGAGGTAGCCTATGACAACGGAAGAAGTGATTTTTCACTCAGTGGAAGAAGTCCAGTCATTTGTGAACCAGGCCGAGCGCTGGCCTGCAGATGTGGATGTGGCGCTGGGAAGCTGTGTAGTGGACGGAAAGTCCCTGCTGGGGGTGCTCAGCCTTGGGATCCACAAGAAGCTGAATGTAACAGTTCATGACAGGCCGGGAGAATAGAAATCGGCCGCAGGGAAGAGAGGAAGATGTACCAATGATACAGGATATTGAGCCGCTTAAGTTTGATCCGGCCTTTCGCAGTCAGAAGCCGAAGGATGAGGATTATCTGCTGCACTACAGATTCAATAAGGTGATGCTGAAAAAGGAGGGGGATGGATTTTCCATTCCCCGGTTTGGTGATGTGAAAAAAGAAGTATTCCGCCTGGAGGACAAGGTGGAATACCTTTTTTCTATTGATGACAAGGCTTATTTCGGAGCCTGGGAAATGGAGTGTCCGGATTTTACGGACCTGACCATGGAGGGACTGCAGATTTTCCAGAACTTTGAGCCTATGTACCAGGCGTTTGCCGGCATAACGGGAAGCCAGATTTACCGGTGGCGTCAAAGCCGCAGGTACTGCGGCTGCTGTGCCAGCCCTATGGCCCCTGGAAAGACAGAACGGTCCATGGTCTGCACCTCCTGCGGCCATACCGAGTACCCGAAAATCAGCCCTGCGATTATCGTGGCGATCACCAATGGGGATAAGCTTTTAATGTCCCGGTACGCCCACGGAACCTACCGCCGATTTGCGCTGATCGCGGGCTTTGTGGAGGTGGGGGAGACCTTTGAGGACTGCGTCCGCAGGGAGGTAATGGAGGAAGTGGGGCTGAAGGTGAAAAAGATCCGCTACTACAAGAGCCAGCCCTGGGCGTTTTCGGATACGGTGATGATCGGCTTTACCGCCGAGCTGGACGGGGATGATACCATCCGCCTTCAGGAGGAGGAGCTTTCCGAGGCGGGGTGGTATACCAGAGACCAGGTCATTGCCTATGAGCCCTGTCTCAGTGTAGGCCACGAGATGATGGCTGCCTTTAAAGCAGGAAAAATCGGTTCATAAGACAGAGAGGAAGAGGTACATAATGAGGGAATATCTGCTGTTTGACCTGGACGGGACGCTGACGGACCCAAAAGAAGGGATCACGAAGTCCGTGCAGTATGCGCTGAAGCACTATGGAATCCAGGTGGAGGACCTGGACCAGTTGGTGCCATTTATCGGGCCGCCGCTGATGGACAGCTTCCGGGAATTTTACGGCTTTTCGCCGGAGCAGGCCAGGGAGGGCGTCCATGTATACCGGGAATATTTCAATGAACGCGGATGGAGGGAGAACCGCGTGTTCCCCGGAATCCCTTCTATGCTGGAGAAGCTGAAAGCTGCGGGAAAACATCTGTATGTGGCCACCTCCAAGCCGGAGGTTTTTGCCCTGCGGATTTTAAAATATTTTGATTTGGAGAAATACTTTGAGGGCGTGGGAGGAGCGGACCTGGAGGAAAAACGATGCCGGAAGGCGGATGTAATCCGTTATCTGCTGGAGAGGGAAGGAATTTCCTGGAAGACGGAGGAGGAATGCAGCCGGATCCTGATGGTGGGGGACCGGGAACACGATGTGCTGGGAGCGGCTCAGCTGGGGATTGACTGCGCAGGTGTCCTGTATGGTTACGGAAGCCTGGAAGAATTGAAGGAGAGCAGAGCATTTGCCATCGTCAAAACGGTGGGGGAGCTGGAGAAACTGCTGCTCAGCATCGAGAGACCATAACAAAAAGAATATAATTTTGAAATATCTTCGCTGAATTATAACTTGAGTTTATAATAGACATTCCTATTATGTAATTGACAAACAGAAGGGCCATTGCTATCATTAGATATAACCGTTCGGGATAACGGGAGAGGAGAGGTGTAAATATGGATGACAGAATAGTTTTATCTCTTTTGGTGGACAATACGGCGGGCGTGCTGGCCCGGGTGGCAGGGCTGTTCAGCCGCCGGGGCTACAACATTGAGAGCCTGACGGTAGGCGTCACTGCCGATCCCCGTTATTCCAGGATGACCGTAGTTTCTCTGGGAGATCAGACGGTTTTGGAGCAGATTAAGAATCAGCTGAACAAGCTGGAGGATGTGCGGGATATTAAGGAGCTGAAGCCGGGAGCTTCGGTGTACCGGGAACTGATGATGGTAAAGGTAAAAGCAAATGCCAATGACCGCCCGGCCATCAGTGCGATCTCCAACATTTTCCGTGCTACCATCGTGGATGTGGGAAAAGATTCCCTGACAGTGATGCTGACAGGGGACCAGTCCAAGCTGGATGCATTGATTAACCTGCTGGAGGATTATGAGATTCTGGAGCTGGCCAGAACGGGACTTACTGGTCTGGAGCGCGGAGCGGAAGATATCCGTGTTCTTCCATAAGGAAGAACGTTTCCTGCAAAGGACAGGCTGTTGATCCAAAAGCTAAGGGGCGCAGAGGGAGGCGGACAGAGAGTCGTCAGTTCTGTCACCTTAACACGCCGCAGTTTTAGAGCTGTGGTGAGATACAGAAAAAGGTGTAGGAGGAAAAAAGAATGTCTACAAAGATTTACTATCAGGAAGATTGTAATTTGTCACTGCTGGAAGGCAAGACCATTGCGGTTATCGGCTATGGAAGCCAGGGACATGCACATGCTCTGAATCTGAAGGAGTCTGGCTGCAACGTGATTGTAGGACTTTACGAGGGAAGCCGTTCCTGGAAGAAGGCTGAGGAGCAGGGGTTTACGGTGTACACCGCTGCTGAGGCTGCAAAGAGAGCAGATATCATCATGATCCTGATCAACGATGAGAAGCAGGCTGCTATGTACAAGGAGTCCATCGAGCCCAATCTGCGTCCCGGCATGATGCTGATGTTTGCTCACGGCTTCGCCATCCATTTCGGACAGATTGTACCGCCTAAGGATGTAGATGTGACCATGATCGCTCCCAAGGCTCCTGGTCATACGGTAAGAAGCGAGTATTTGAGAGGAAGAGGAACCCCCTGCCTGATCGCCGTTCATCAGGATGCGACCGGCAAGGCAAAAGACCTGGCTATGGCATACGGACTGGCGATCGGCGGAGCAAGAGCCGGACTGCTGGAGACCACCTTCCGCGTGGAGACTGAGACCGACCTGTTCGGCGAGCAGGCTGTTCTGTGCGGCGGCGTATGTGCCCTGATGAAGGCTGGATTTGAGACGCTGACCGAGGCTGGCTATGCTCCTGAGAACGCTTACTTTGAGTGTATCCATGAGATGAAGCTGATCGTAGACCTGATCTATGAGAGCGGATTTGCCGGCATGAGATATTCCATTTCCAATACCGCTGAGTACGGCGATTACATCACCGGACCCAAGATCGTAACCGATGAGACAAAGAAAGCAATGAAGAAGATTCTGGCTGATATCCAGGACGGCTCCTTTGCCAAGGAGTGGCTGCTGGAGAACCAGGCCGGATGCCCCCATTTCAATGCTATGAGAAAGAGAGAGGCTGAGCAGCCTCTGGAGCAGATTGGCCAGAATCTGCGCAAACTGTACAGCTGGAATGACAGCGACAAGCTGATCAACAACTAAGAGCAGCAGTACGGGCAGCAGGCGAAGGGATGCCTGTTCAGGACGGACGCTCAAAAAAGGATAGTATAAGGATACAAAAACATCCGGTTTGGATATTGCTCCAAGCCGGATGTTTTACGTATGACGGGCATTTTACTGGGGATAGTGGAATTCCGTAATTCCAATCACATCATATACATCTTTTCCCAGAATGATGTATGCGCCTTCCGGGTCTCCCAGGAGAGCGGTATCATCGGTGATGACGATCTGCTCCGGGTCGGCCTCTCCTACGGCCTTCAGTAGCTCATCGGTGTACAGGGCCTTCAGTCCGATGGCATTTAAATCATCCAGGTCTTTTAAAACAGTGGTCTTGTCTCCGTGGTACACCGTAACCGGGTAGCTGCATATCATATCCAGATATTCGGTGGTCAGGCCGGTGGTGATCTCCATCTGGGCGGTGGAAGCGGCGGAGCGGAACAGGGCTTCGTTTAGATCTTCCTCATCTTCTTCCTGAGAGGAGGGAAGGACCGCAACGGTTGTTGGAGGCTCGCTGGCTTCCTCCTTGGCCTCTGTCTGCACAGCAGTGGCAGCGGCAGAGACAGAGGGGGCTTCTGTGGTCGGTGCTCCGGTCATTTTGGAGACGGAAGGTCCGGCCATAGAGCAGGCGGAGAGGGCTGCGGTGGTACAGATGGTTGCAAGGATCCAGTAGAGTTTCATATTTTCATTTCTCCTTTTCTTGTAATTCCAATCATCCTAATCATAGCAGCCGTGACTTTAAATACTCTTCAGGAAACCTAAAGATTCCTTTAGGTTTCGGCGGATTCGGCCAGAGGAAGCAGGATGCAGAAACAAACCGACCAGGGGGGACTGTCCAGGAGGGCAATACTGCCTCCGTGGAGTTCTGCAATCTTTTTTACAATGGACAGACCCAGGCCGGAGCCGTGGCTTCCGGAGCGGGCCTGGTCTCCTGTCACAAAGGGTTCAAAGAGAGTCTGTCGGATGTCCGTGGGAATGCCGCGTCCGCTGTCTCCGAAAAGCAGCTGGAGCCGGGAACCGAAGGAACGGACCGACACCCAGAGGGTGGTTCCCGGCGGATTGTAGGAGAGGGTATTCTGTACCAGATTTTCCATGCAGCGGGTCAGAAGTGTCCGATCCGCCATGACATACAGAGGAGTCTCCGGGATCTCCGCCTCCACCGGATAACCGGCCTGTTCCAGTTCCTGATAGCGGCCGGCAAAATACTCCCGGACCAGACTGCAGAGGTCCTCGCGATCCAGGTGGACTGGCATGGCAGGATGGTCCAGGCGGCTATACTCGTGAAGCTGGGAGAGCAGGCCGCTGATCTGCAGCGACTTCTGGACCAGGGTATCCAGACAGCGTTTTTGCTCCTGACCGGAAAGAAGCCCATCCCTCAAGGCAGCGGCGTAGCCGCTGATTACAGAAGCAGGCGTTTTCAGGTCGTGGGAGAGATCTGCCATCAGCTGGCGCCGGCTTTCGTCCAGCTGGCGCCGTTTCTGTTCGCTTTCCTGAAGCTGTTCCTCCATCCGGACGAAATTGCGGGCGATGCCGGCAAATTCTTCCGGACCCTGGTAGGACTCCAGGCGGCTTTTCTTTCCCTGGGAGAGGCCGAGGATGGCTTGATTGAAAGGCTCCAGGAGAGCTTTTGTTTTTTTCGTCAGCCTCTGAATGCACAGAGCCGCCGCCAGAAGACAGGCGGGAATGGCCAGCAGCCAGATCCGGTTCCAGAAGCGGTATACATCCTGATAAGCCTCCGGGCTGGCCTCGCGGAAAAAGAAGACCAGCTGGCGGTTCTCACCCTCCGGATTCCGGTACCAGGTACGGCAAAGCTGGCGGCCGGATTCATCCTGCCCTTTCAGATACTGAAATTCCCGCGGGGTGAAAGAGGTCCGGCCGGTGGCAATGCTGCCGGAAATGACATTCAGCTCCTGGTCCAGAAAAAGATAGCCGTCTATAACCGTCTCCCCCTGGTTCCCCAGTTTCAGCCGGGTCAGCAGATAGCTGCCGTTGGGAGAATTTTCCGGGAGATTGGCTACTGCCAGGAGACGTTGGGAATCATACCGGGGGATGCATGCAAGTTCCCCGGAAGTAAAACTCTCCGGCAGGCCTTCCCCTGAGGTATAAATAAGGTTCCCGTTGGAATCGGTGACGGCAATGCCGGAGTGGGGACCCAGACTGCGGGTGGGCCTTAGCCGTCCAAGCTGTCCGTCCTCCAGGGACTGGGCCTGCAGTTTCAGGCTTTCCGGGTCCGGAATGGGAGCGGTATGGCGGGCATAGGCGCAGTAGATCAGATAGAGGCCCAGGAAAACAGCAAGGACCGCGCCTACAAACAGAAGGTAGTTGAAGGCCAGAAGCTGGAAAAAACTTTTGGCCTTTGGAAATTTACGGAATATACTCAATTTTATATCCAAGCCCCCTGACCGTCTGAATGTAGCGGGGATTTCTGGAATCCCCTTCAATCTTTTCTCTCAGATTGGAGATGTGGACCATCATGGTCTTATCATCACTTTCACAGTATCCGCCGCCTATGCCTGCGTAGAGCTGGGCTTTGGTGAAAACCCGGCCCGGCTGCTCCATCATCCGTGCCAGGATTTTAAATTCCGTGGCGGTCAGATCGATGGGCAATCCGTCCTTTTCAAGGGTCATGCGGCTAAGGTCCAGACGCAGAGGGCCAAGGCAGAGCACGTTTTGCGGATTTTCCTGGGAAACGGCTCCCCCCAGCTGATAGAAGCGGCGGAGGGCGGAGCGGACGTGGGCCACTACCTCCAGCGGATTAAAAGGCTTCGTCAGATAGCCGTCCGCTCCCAGGTCCAGTCCGAGAATTTTTTCACAGTCCTGGTCTTTGGCGGTGAGAAACAGAACCGGCATGGAGCTGAAGGAACGGATCTCCCTGGTAAGGGCATAGCCGTCCATTTCCGGCATCATAATATCCAGAAGCGCCAGGTCTATTTTCTGCCGGTGAAGGATTTCCAGGGCCTGGATTCCGTTGGCGGCAGTCTGTACCTGGTAGCCGCTGCTTTTCAGATAAAGTTCCAACAGGGTGCGGATATCGGGGTCGTCTTCTGCGACCAGGATCGTGTGGGGCATGAGGGGAAACTCCTTTCCATAAATGTGTCCTATCATTCTAGCATAGATTCCATGAAATAGCGAGAATTTCTGAAAAAAGAGATGAAATCTGTCAAAAATAGAAAAAATCAGACAAATTTCTCAAAAGTGTTGACAATATATAGAGAATCAAGTAGACTAAAACCAATGAAAAGAGGGCGAGCAATTATCAGACATTCCATCAAACAGAGGTCAGAAGAGCTGAGGGCATGGTGCGCAGCGGGGGCATTTTATCTGCTGCTGGCCGCGTTGGGGCATGGCTGTCCCATCCGCTGGCTGACGGGGATCCCGTGTCCGGGCTGCGGCCTTTCACGGGCTTACCTGGCTCTGCTGCGGGGAGATCTGGCAGGGGCCTTCGCCTTCCATCCGCTCTTTTGGGCTGTGCCGGTCTTGATCCTGGCAGTTCTGTGGAGAGGAGGCAGGGGAAAGAGGGCAGCCAGGTTCATCGTGTTCAGCCTGGGAGCTGCATTTCTGCTGGTGTATATCTGGCGGCTGGCATCAGGGGCCCCCTATATGGAGATTTCGGCAGAACAGAGCCTGCCTGTCCGGTTGTTTGGACTGATCAGACACGCTCTTTTCGGATAAAGCATAAACGGAGGGAACGAATATGAAACAGAGAAGCTTTGCGGTCTATCTTCTGCTGAGCATCATCACCTGCGGAATCTATGGAATCTACTTCTGGTATGTTTTCACGGAAAATCTCAACCAGATCTGCGCAGAGAAGGTGCCGGACGACAAGCCCAGCATGAATTATATTCTGGTGCTGCTGCTGTCCATTGTAACATGTGGTATTTTTTATTATTTCTGGCTGTATCAGCAGGGCAACCGCATGCTGGATGCATCCAAAGGCTACGGACGGGAATTCCATGAAACAGGGACGACCTATCTGGTATGGTGTCTGTTTGGAGCACTTCTTTGCGGACTTGGCTCGTTATACGGAACCTATCTGCTGATCCGCAATATGAACACTCTGATCGGGGAGTATGGACGGGAGCACGGCATCGCCGTATCATAAGAAATTGTTGGATAGAGAATGGATATAAGATCGAGCAGGCTGCAGCGGACAGGATGACGGAAATCCTGGAGCTGCAGCCTGCTGCTGTATGGAAGGGAGCCATCCCGCGTCCGTCCTCAGTAGAGAAACTCCAGAAAGGTCTTCAGGGCCATGGCCTGATTGGCCGGGTGGTAGGCAAAACCGATGGTCCGGCGGCGGATGGGAGGCTTTAAGGGCAGCTCCACCAGAAGGCCTGAATCCAGCTCCTTTTGTACCAGCTCCCGGATCACACAGCCGATGCCTAAGCCGATCTTGGAAAATTCGATCAGAAGGTCCATGGTGCTGACTTCCAGGATCTGCCGGGGATAGATGCCGTTTTCTGTCAGATACTCGTTTACATGCCGTCTGGTCATATTGCTCTCATCCAGCAGCATAATATTGCCGGTGTTGAATACATCGGTATCTTTTCCTTCCCGCAGATAGAGATTTTCCAGATAATGTTTGGTGGCAACAAAAATATCCTGGATGTCCATGACCGGGATAAAGACCAGGTCCTTGCGGGGGGTCGGCTCGGCTACCAGCCCCAAATCCAGCTTCTGCTGCTCCAGACGGTCCAGGGTCTGACCGGTGGACTGGCTTTCGATGGTCACTTTCATGTGGGGATACTGGTCAATGAAGGTTTTTAAATAAGGAAGAAGGACGTATTTGCACAGGGTGGTGCTGACGCCGATGCGCAGATGGCCGATGTCGAACTCCTGGATGCGCCGCAGCTCCTGCTCCCCCCGTTCCAGGGCCTCAAAGGCATCCTGTGTGTGCTGGTAGAGAATCTCTCCCTCTGCCGTCAGCTGCACGCCCCTGGAGCTGCGGGTAAAGAGAGAAAGCCCCAGAGAGTCTTCCAGCTTGCCGATGGCTTTGGAGATAGCCGGCTGGCTGATGTAAAGCTCCTTGGCAGCCCGGGAGATATTGCCTGCCTTGGCTACTTCGTAAAAGATCTTATACTGTGAAAGGTTCTGCTCCATACGTTAAACTCCTTCCTTCGGTGTCCGGACTGTTCCGATACATAACCTGCCTTCATGGATGCCATTCATATTATGTATTTTTATTATAACAACACTTATGCTAAAATGTAAAGCACAGATGATTTTTTTGCGGTAAAAAGGAGGAAAAAAGAATGGGAATGACGATGAGCCAGAAGATTTTGGCGGCCCATGCAGGACTGGAGCAAGTGAAGGCGGGACAGCTGATTGAGGCGAATCTGGATCTGGTTCTGGGAAATGACATTACATCGCCGGTGGCGATCCACGAGATGGATAAGATGAACCGCCAGGAGGTATTTGATAAGGACAAGATCGCTCTGGTGATGGACCATTTTATCCCCAATAAGGATATCAAGTCAGCGGAAAACTGCAAATGCTGCCGGGATTTCGCCTGCAAGCATGAGATTACCAACTATTTTGATGTGGGCCAGATGGGCATCGAGCACGCCCTCCTTCCGGAAAAGGGACTGGTAGTGGCCGGCGATCTGGTGATCGGAGCGGACTCCCACACCTGCACCTATGGTGCTCTGGGTGCTTTCTCCACTGGCGTGGGAAGCACGGATATGGCTGCCGGCATGGTGACGGGCAAGGCCTGGTTCAAGGTTCCCTCCGCCCTGAAATTTGAGCTGGTTGGAAAACCATCAAAATGGGTCAGCGGCAAGGATGTGATCTTACATATCATCGGCATGATCGGCGTGGACGGCGCCCTTTATAAATCCATGGAGTTTACCGGCGAGGGCGTGAAGAATCTGACCATGGATGACCGCTTTACCATCTGCAACATGGCGATTGAGGCCGGCGGCAAGAACGGGATCTTCCCTGTAGATGAGCAGACGGTCCAGTACATGAAGGACCACTCCATCCGTCCCTTCAAGACTTACGAGGCGGACCCGGATGCGGAGTACGAGGCCACCTATGTCATTGATCTCTCAGAGCTGAAACCTACGGTGTCCTTCCCCCATCTGCCCTCCAACACCAGAACCATTGACCAGGTGGGCGAGGTGAAGATTGACCAGGCGGTCATCGGTTCCTGCACCAACGGGCGCATCGATGATATGCGGACTGCGGCGGAGGTTTTAAAGGGCAGGAAGGTAGCAAAGAATGTGCGCTGCATCGTGATTCCGGCCACCCAGGAAATCTATCTGCAGGCCATGAGAGAGGGACTTCTGGAAATCTTTATTGAAGCCGGAGCGGTGGTCAGCACACCTACCTGCGGCCCCTGCCTGGGCGGATACATGGGGATCCTGGCGGCGGGAGAGCGGTGCATCTCCACCACCAACCGGAACTTTGTAGGCCGCATGGGTCATGTGGATTCCGAGGTCTACCTGGCAAGCCCGGCAGTAGCGGCTGCCAGCGCAGTGGCGGGAAAAATTGTTTGTCCCTGCCAGCTGGATGAACAATAAGGAGGATAGGGCATTATGAAAGCATGCGGACATGTATTTAAATATGGAGACAATGTAGATACGGATGTGATTATCCCCGCCCGGTACTTAAATGCCACCCAGGGCGAGGAGCTGGCAAAGCACTGCATGGAGGACATTGACAAGGAGTTTGTCCACAAGGTGAAGAAGGGGGACCTGATCGTAGCCAACAAGAATTTCGGCTGCGGCTCCTCCAGAGAGCATGCGCCTCTGGCCATCAAGTGCGCCGGAGTCAGCTGCGTGATCGCGGAGACCTTTGCCAGAATTTTCTACCGCAATGCCATCAACATCGGCCTGCCCATCATCGAGTGTCCGGAGGCTGCAAAGTCTATTGAGAACGGAGATGAGGTAGAGGTGGATTTTGACACCGGTGTTATTACCAACAAGACCAAAGGGGAGACCTACCAGGGACAGTCCTTCCCGGAGTTTATGCAGAAGATCATCTCTGCCGGCGGACTGGTCAACTACATCAACGCTCAGTAGGATCCCAGGCAGAGGCCAGACGGATGAAGGCCTCCATCTCCCGGCTGACCCATTTATCCTTGTGGTAGACGATCTGCTTCCAGATATCCGGGGTAAAGCCGGGAACCTGAATCTGGGAGAGTACCCCCTCCGCCAGGTCCTGGCGGACCGTGAATTCCGGCAGGAAGGAGATTCCGGCTCCGGTCTTCAAGAGCTGAATGATGAATTCCGTATTTCCGATTTCCAAAAAGGGATGGGCTTCCAGCCCAAGGGATGCCAGATGCTGCTCCAGGATGGAGCGGTAGCTGGCATTTTTTTCGGTGAGGATTAAGGGATGGCGGATCAGCTCCCAGAGGGCCAGGGTTTTTCCGGCCAGCGGGCTGTGGGCGGAGGTGACGAAGATAACCCGGTCCGGCTCATCCAGGGCCTTCACCCAGTGCGGGTGAAAGAGCCGCTTGTCCAGGAGAAACACCAGATCCAGCTCATTGCGGTCCATCCACTCCAGAAGAAGGTCCGGGCTGTCGGTGCGGATGGAGATGGAGACCTGTGGATGGAGGCGATGGTATTCTCCAATGAGGTTTGGCAGGATGGAGGCGCAGACGGATTCGATGGCTCCGATGCGCAGCTTCCCGGTGAGTACATCCGATTCCTTCAGGGCGTACTTTGCCTGGGACAGGTCGGTCATCAGGCGGCTGGCATGACGGCTGAATACAACGCCCTGGTGGGTAAGGGTGATTTTTTTGCCAATCCGGTCGAAGAGACGGGCCCCCAGCTCCTCCTCCAGCTGCCGGATCTGGATGGTAACTGCAGCCTGGGTGTAGCCCAGGGAGGCGGCTGCTTTGGAGAAGCTCCCCTGTCTGGCGATCTCCAAAAAGGTATTGATTTCACGAAATTCCATGTGACGCTCCTATAAAAAATTTTTAACTATATCTTAAAAACGTTAAATTTTACATCGATCCCCCTCTATGCTACACTAGGTTCAGAGAAAAATCAATGGGAAGGAGCCGTTTCACATGACGAAAGAGGACCAGCGCTACGGCGCATATGTGCAGATTTTAAAGGAGGAACTGATCCCGGCAATGGGATGTACCGAGCCGATTGCCCTGGCTTACGGGGCTGCGGTGGCCAGAGACCTTCTGGGCGCCATGCCGGAGAAGGTGATCATCGGAGCCAGCGGAAGCATTATTAAGAATGTAAAGTCTGTGATCGTTCCCAATACAGGGCATCTAAAGGGAATCCCGGCCGCTGCTGCCGCCGGGATCGTAGCCGGAGATGCTTCCAGGGAGCTGGAGGTAATCGCCAGCGTTTCACCGGAGCAGGTGGAGAAGATCCGGGAGTTTCTGGACCAGATCCCCATTTCGGTGGAGCATATTGACAATGGCCCTACCTTTGATATCGTGGTGACGGTCTGTAAAGGGCAGGATGAGGCGAAGGTGCGCATCGCCAACTTCCACACCAATATAGTCTGCAAGGAGAAGAACGGACAGGTTCTGCTTGATGTGCCGGTAAGGGACGACAGCGAGGAAGGGCTGACGGACCGCAGCCTTCTGACCATGGAAGGGATCTGGGATTTTGCCAATACCGTTGATGTGGAGGATGTGCGGGAAACCCTGGAGCGGCAGATGAAGTACAATATGGCCATTGCCGAGGAGGGAATGAAGCATGACTACGGCGCCAATATCGGCAAGGTTTTAAAGGATACCTGGGGGGACGATGTACGCACCAGGGCCAAGGCTATGGCTGCCGCAGGCTCGGATGCCAGGATGAACGGCTGCGAACTTCCGGTTATTATCAACTCCGGCAGCGGCAACCAGGGAATTACCGCCTCAGTGCCGGTAATTGTCTATGGAAGGGAGTTAGGCGTATCGGAGGAAAAGCTGCTGCGCGCTTTGGTGCTTTCCAACCTGACGGCTATCCATCAGAAGACCGGCATTGGCCGTCTGTCCGCTTACTGCGGCGCAGTGAACGCGGGAGCGGGAGCAGGAGCCGGCATCGCCTATCTGTGCGGCGGGGGATACAAGGAAGTGATTCATACGGTGGTGAATGCCCTGGCTGTGGTATCCGGAATCGTCTGCGACGGAGCAAAAGCCTCTTGTGCCGCGAAGATTGCCTCCGCAGTGGATGCGGGGATTTTAGGCTATAACATGTACATCCGCGGGCAGCAGTTCCTTGGAGGGGACGGCATTGTCACCAAGGGTGTGGAGCGCACCATTGAAAATGTGGGCCGTCTCGGAAAAGAGGGAATGCGCGAGACGAATGAAGAGATCATCAAGATCATGATCGGAGAGTAATTTTGACCGCGGTCTAGGCAAAAAGCCGGAATTTTGCTATAATAAAGCGTACCAGTGCAGAATAACGGGGAGAACGGCTGCACAGCATAATAGTTCAGACGGGAGGGATTTGTTATGGCAGAGCCGGAGAAAAGCGGTGCTCACGAAGTGTACCAGGATAAAAAAATCGGAGAAGTACAGATCGCAGACGAGGTAGTGGCGATCATAGCGGGGCTGGCAGCAACTGAGGTAGAAGGCGTGGCTTCCATGGCAGGGAATATTACCAATGAGCTGGTAGGCCGCCTGGGCATGAAAAATCTGAGCAAAGGTGTAAAGGTAGAGGTAACTGAGGACCATGTATCTGTGGATATTTCCCTGAATATCCGTTTTGGCTACAATATCCCTCAGGTAAGCGAGACCGTCCAGGAAAAGGTCAGGGCGGCCATTGAAAGTATGACGGGACTGACGGTACTGGATGTAAACGTCCGTATAGCCGGGGTCAGCATGGAAGGGGAGAGCTGATTTACTCCGGTTTCCCGGACGCGTGAAAGAGAGCTGCAGGCAGAGGGTGCTGCCTGCAGCTGTTTTTTTGCCGTGAAGGGCAACTGTTTATAGATTTTTCATTGTTTTTATGAAGGAGGTTTGGTATAATACCTTAGAAAGTGCAAGGACAAAGGAAAGGAAAACCACTAAAATGACCAGAAGAGAAGCGCGTGAACACTGCTTTAAGATGCTGTTCTCAGCCGACTTCTATCCAGATAGAGAAGAGGCAAAGGAGCAGCTTGCGCAGTATGCGGACGGCCCTGAAGAGGATGATACGGATGAGGAGGGCCGCCTGGTAATACTTCATAAGACCAATTTGGACGGACAGGAGGCAGAGCGCCTGACGAGCCGGGTGCGGGAGATCATGGACCGGATCCCGGAGATTGACAGCCAGATCGACCAGGTGGCGGCCGGCTGGAAGACCCGCCGCATGGGCAAGGTGGAGCTGACTATCCTGCGGCTGGCTCTGTATGAGATGAACTGGGACGAATCCGTCCCGGAAAAGGTGGCGATTAACGAGGCGGTGGAGCTGGCCAAGAAGTTTGGCGGAAAGGATTCTCCGGCATTCGTTAATGGGATTTTGGCGCGGTTTGCAAAGTCTGACCAGGAACCGGAAGCATAGGGCGGCGGGATCATGGGGAATATTTATACCGTATCCCAGGTGAATTCCTACATTAAAAGCATGTTTGCCCAGGATTTCGCCCTGAATAAAATATCTGTTAAAGGAGAGGTATCGAACTGTAAGTACCACCCATCGGGTCATATATATTTTACCCTGAAGGACGGCGGCTCCCAGATTGGGGCCGTTATGTTTTCCTCCCAGAAAGTGAATCTGAAGTTCCGTCTGGAGGAAGGCCAGCAGGTGGTGGTTCAGGGAACCATCGACGTATATGAGCGGGACGGCCGGTATCAGCTGTATGCCAGGCAGATTACCCGGGAGGGAACCGGGGATCTATATCTGCGGTTTGAGCAGCTGAAAAAAGAGCTGGAGGAGATGGGGATGTTTGACAGCTGCTATAAGCAGCCTATTCCCAAGTACGCCAGGAGGGTGGGGATTGTGACCGCCTCTACCGGGGCTGCCATCCGGGATATTATGAATATTTCCGCCAGGCGCAACCCCTATGTGCAGCTGGTGCTTTATCCGGCCCTGGTCCAGGGGGAGGAAGCCAAGTACAGCATTGTCCGCGGCATCGAAACCCTGGATGCCATGGGGCTGGATGTGATAATCGTAGGCCGGGGCGGCGGCTCCATTGAGGATCTGTGGGCCTTTAACGAGGAGATGGTGGCGAGGGCAATTTTTAACTGCCGCACTCCCGTTATTTCCGCGGTGGGACATGAGACAGATGTGACCATAGCGGACTATGCAGCGGACCTGCGGGCTCCCACTCCGTCGGCAGCTGCGGAGCTGGCGGTTTTTGATTACAGCCAGTTTGAAGCAAAATGCCAGCTGTATGAGCGGACTCTGGAGCGGACCATGAAAAACCGTCTGGAGCGGCTCCGTTACCGTTTGGATCAGTGCCGGCTGCGGCTTCAGCTCCATCATCCCAGCCGTTCTGTCAATGAGAAACGGCAGCGTCTGGCGGATCTGGAAAGCCGTTTAAGGCGTCTGATGGAGGAACGGATAAAGGCCAGCCGTCATCGTCTGGCCCTGGATTCGGGCCGCCTTCAGGCGCTGTCGCCTTTGGCACAGCTGGGCAGAGGATATTCCTTTGTGACCGGCCGGGATGGAAAACCCCTGGAGTCAGTTGAACAGACAGCCAGAGGAGATATGCTGCGCATCGAGCTGAGGGACGGAACCATTCAGGCCGAGGCAGTTCAGATCGATCATCGTGAAAGAGAGGAGTCCTTATGACAGAGGAAAAGAAGGGGACAGCGAAGGAGCCGGAGCAGATGAGCATAGAAGAAACTTTTGAGGCTCTGGAGGAAACCATAAAGAAGCTGGAGGACGGAAGCGGAAGTCTGGAGGAGGCCTTTGGCAGCTTTGAGGAAGGCATGAAGCTGGTTCGATCCTTAAACAGCCAGATTGAGAAAGTTGAAAAGCAAATTTTGATATTGAGTGAGGGTGAAGGAAATGAGTGATATGGTGCAATTTAAAGAGGAACTGGCCGGACGCACAAAGGAGCTGGAGTCTCTGATCCAGTCCTATCTGCCGGAGGAAAAGGGCAGCCAGAGGACGGTGCTGGAAGCCATGAACTACAGCATGAAAGCAGGCGGAAAGCGGCTGCGCCCGCTGCTTATGCAGGAGACCTGCCGCCTGTTCGCGGGGGAGGTCCTTCCTACAGTGGCACCTTTTATGGCAGCCATTGAGATGATCCACACATCTTCCCTGGTACATGATGACCTGCCCTGTATGGACGATGACAGGTTAAGAAGGGGACGTCTGAGTACATGGGCGGAATATGGAGAGGATATTGCTGTTCTGGCCGGTGACGCTCTGCTGATTTACAGTGTGGAAACAGCGGCCAGGGCGTTTGAAGCGGCGGAGGATGAGGACGACCTGCGCCGGGTAGGAAAGGCTATTGGGATCCTGGCCAGGAAGACAGGAATTTACGGTATGATCGGCGGTCAGACGGTAGATGTGGAGCTGGCCGGAAGCGCGATCCCGAAGGATAAGCTGAATTTTATATACCGCCTGAAAACGGGAGCGCTTTTGGAGGCTTCCATGCTGATCGGCGCGATTTTAGGAGGAGCGGCAGATGAAGACTGCAAGATAGTGGAGCGTCTGGCGCTGAATCTGGGAGTTGCTTTCCAGATTCAGGACGATATTCTGGATGTGGCCGGGAATGAGGCTGAAACCGGAAAGCCGGTGGGAAGCGATGGGAAAAATGAGAAGACCACCTATGTGACTCTGGAGGGCCTGGATAAGGCCAGGGAGGATGTAAAGGCTCTTTCCGAGAAGGCGGTCCAGGACTTGGGAGAGCTTCCCGGAAGCAATGAATTTTTAGAGCAGCTGATCCGGGCGCTGATCAACCGCAGAAAATAGGCACAGCAGGAGAAGGGGGCCCTGTGCAGGGCTTAGGGAATGGTACCATGATATTGGAGCGAATTAAGGGGCCGGAGGACCTGAAGGAATTGTCCCCCGAGGAAATCGGTACATTGGCGGAGGAAATCCGCAGCTTTTTGATTGAAAAGATCAGCCGCACCGGAGGCCATCTGGCCTCCAACCTGGGAGTGGTAGAGCTGACCATTGCCATTTTTCTCTCCTTCCGCCTGCCGGAAGATAAGGTCATCTGGGATGTGGGGCATCAGTCCTATACCCACAAGATTCTGAGCGGCAGGATGGAGGAGTTTGATGAGCTGCGCCAGTATGGAGGCATGAGCGGATTTCCCAAGCGGAAGGAAAGTCCCTATGATTCTTTTGATACGGGGCACAGCTCAACCTCCATTTCTGCCGGACTCGGTATTGCTCAGGCCAGGGATATACAGGGGAAGGACTATAAGGTAGCGGCGATCATCGGGGATGGAGCCCTTACGGGCGGCATGGCCTACGAGGCATTGAACAACGCGGCCCGGATGAAGAAGAACTTCATCATCATTCTCAACGACAACAAGATGTCCATTTCCGAGAATGTGGGCGGCATGTCCAGGTATTTAAACGGCCTCAGGACGGGCAGCGGCTACAATGACTTAAAAAAGAATGTGGCGGACGCCCTGGAGCGTCTTCCGGTATTTGGAAATCCCATTATTGACAAGATCAAGAGGACGAAAAACAGCATCAAGCAGCTGTTTATTCCGGGAATGCTTTTTGAGAACATGGGAATTACCTATCTGGGACCGGTGGACGGCCATAATGTACAGGCTCTCTGCAAGGTGCTGCGCGAGGCCCAGAAGCTGGACCACAGCGTGCTGGTCCACGTGATGACCAAGAAGGGGAAGGGATACGGACCGGCGGAGAAGAATCCATCCCGGTTCCATGGCGTGGAGCCCTTTGATATTGCCACCGGGAAGCCTCTTGCGGAGAAGAAGTATCCCAGCTACACCCAGGTGTTTTCCCGCAAGCTTTGTCAGCTGGCCAGGGAGCACAAAGAGCTGGTGGCAGTTACCGCCGCCATGCCTGACGGCACAGGGCTTTCAGCTTTTGCAAAGGAGTTTCCGGACCGCTTTTTCGATGTGGGCATCGCTGAGGCTCACGCTGTCACTTCTGCGGCAGGGATGGCTGCGGCAGGCTTAAAGCCGGTGGTAGCGGTATATTCTTCTTTTTTGCAGAGGGCGTATGACCAGATCCTCCACGATGTCTGTATCCAGAACCTGCCGGTGATCTTCGCGGTGGACCGGGCAGGCCTGGTGGGAAGCGATGGGGAAACCCACCAGGGAATTTTCGATTATTCCTATCTGACCTCCATTCCGGGCATGACGGTGATGGCTCCCAAAAATCTGTGGGAACTGCGGGCCATGCTGGAGTTTGCGGTGGATCACCAGGGGCCTGTTGCCATCCGCTATCCCAGAGGACAGGCCTACCGTGGACTGAAGGAATTTATGAAGCCCGTTGTCTACGGGCAGGGCGAGATGCTCTATGAGGAGAAGGACATTGCCCTTCTGGCAGTGGGCAGCATGGTCAGTACAGCGGAACATATACGGGAGAAGTTAAAGGAGAGAGGATCAAGCTGCAGCCTGGCAAACGGCCGGTTCGTGAAGCCGTTTGACAGGGGGCTGGTGGACCGCCTGGCCCGAAAACACAGCCGTCTGGTCACCCTGGAGGAGAATGTTCTCCAGGGTGGCTTCGGTCTGGCGGTCACGGCTTATATCCACAAACATTATCCCCAGGTGCGGGTGCTGAATGTAGCGCTGCCGGACGCCTATGTGGAACATGGAAATGTGTCGGTTTTAAGGAGTGCCCTGGGCATTGACAGCGATTCCATCATCCGAAGGATGGAATCAGAAGGATTTTTGGAGGAATGAGGATGAAGGAACGCTTGGATGTGCTGATGGTTCAGAAAAATCTGGCCCAGTCCAGAGAAAAGGCCAAGGCACTGATCATGTCTGGCATTGTCTATGTCAACGGGCAGAAGGAAGATAAGGCCGGCACTGCTTTTGAGGATACAGCAGCAATTGAGGTGCGGGGAAATACCCTGCCTTATGTGAGCCGTGGAGGCCTCAAGCTGGAAAAGGCCATGACCCATTTTGGACTGAATCTGGAAGGAAAGGTCTGCATGGATGTAGGGGCTTCCACCGGCGGATTTACAGACTGCATGCTTCAGAACGGGGCAGTGAAGGTATTTGCGGTGGATGTAGGCCACGGGCAGCTGGACTGGAAGCTGCGCAATGATCCGAGAGTAGTTTGCATGGAGCGGACGAATATCCGCTATGTGACCCCGGAGCAAATCGGGGAGCCGGTGGATTTTGCGAGCATCGATGTGTCTTTCATTTCCCTGACGAAGGTTCTGGGACCGGTGCGTGAGATCTTAAGAGAGGGCGGGCAGATTGTCTGTCTGATCAAGCCCCAGTTTGAGGCCGGCCGGGAGAAGGTTGGAAAAAAGGGAGTAGTCCGGGAACCGGGCGTGCATCTGGAAGTGATCCGGATGGTGGCGGATTTTGCCAGGGCGGGCGGATTTGACCTGCTGGATCTGGAATATTCCCCGATTAAAGGTCCGGAGGGCAACATCGAGTATCTTCTGCATTTAAGAAAAAATGCGGGAGGGCCGGGAACGGAGGGGGAGAACCTTCTGACCCAGGATGCGGAGTCTGTGGTGAAGGCGGCTCATGGAGAGCTGGATTAGAGAAGGATGAAATACTTTTATATTATCGCGAATTATAACAAGGAATATGCGCAGGAGACAGAAAAACAGATACGGACCTACCTGGAACGCCGGGGAGCGGTGTGCCGCTCCAATGGCGATGAGGATCGTTCGGGAGACTGCCGTACCAAAAAGGAGGATATTCCGCCCCAGACACAGTGTATTATATCCATTGGAGGGGACGGCACACTGATTCGGGCGGCCAGAAATCTGGCGGGTTTGAACATCCCGATCCTGGGAGTGAACCGGGGCCATCTGGGCTACCTCAATCAGGTGAACCGGGACGATGAGCTGGAGCCGGTGCTTGCCCAGCTTCTGGAGGACCGCTATCAGGTGGAGGAGCGGATGATGCTCTGCGGGGAGGCGTGGAAAAAGGGCTCCATGGTCATGAAGGACATTGCGCTGAATGAAATTGCCCTGATCCGCAAATCTGTTCTCAATGCGCTGCGTTTTTTCGTGTATGTCAACGGGCAGTACCTGAGCCGGTATTCGGCAGATGGAATTATTGTGTCTACCCCAACTGGCTCTACTGCCTATAATATGTCGGCGGGAGGGCCTCTGGTGGCGCCGGGAGCCAGAATGATGATCATGACCCCGATCTGCTCCCATGAGCTCAACGCCAGGAGCATTGTCCTGGAGCCGGAGGACCAGATTCAGATTGAGATGTTTGGGGACGGGCAGGTGGCATCCTTTGACGGCGATACCTTTGTGGAACTGGAGGAGGGGGACCGGCTGATAATCCGAAGATCCAGCGTGGTTACCCCCATGATCCGGCTGAAGGAGATTTCCTTTATGCAGAATTTGAGCAATCATTTATCCGGGAGAATATAGCATATGCCAATAAGCAGGAGGAGGCAGGAGATGAAGATAGAGCGTCACAGCAAGATTGTGGAGCTGATTGGCAAATATCAGATTGAAACCCAGGAGGAGCTGGCTGAGAAGCTGAATAAGGCTGGCTTCAACGTAACTCAGGCAACGGTTTCCAGGGATATCCGGGAACTGAAGCTGACCAAGATCCAGGGAGAGAATGGACGCCAGCATTATGTGGTGCTGGAGGGACCAAAGGGAACGTCGGCGGAGAAATATATCCGGATCCTCCGGGACGGCTTCGTTTCCATGGATATGGCTCAGAATATCCTGGTCATTAAAACGGTTTCCGGTATGGCCATGGCGGTGGCAGCTGCCCTGGATGCCATTCATTTCAGTGAAGTGGTGGGCTGTATTGCCGGAGATGATACCATCATGTGCGCAATCCGCAGTGTGGACGATACCATCATCGTAATGGAGAAGATCAAGAAGATGGTGGAGGAGAGTTAAGGAGGGGCGCAAGATGCTGTTGGAACTTCATGTGAGAAACCTGGCCCTGATTGAAAAGGCGGATGTGGAATTCGGGGAGGGGTTAAATATCCTTACCGGAGAAACGGGCGCCGGAAAATCCATCATTATCGGCTCTGTTGCTCTGGCTCTGGGAGCGAAGGCACCCAGAGACTGCATCCGCCAGGGAGCGCCCTTTGCCTATGTGGAACTGATCTTTTCTGTGGACTCGCAGGAAAAGCGGGAGAGTCTGAAGGAGATGGATGTTTTTCCGGATGAAAACGGTATCTTGATCGTTTCACGAAAGATCATGCCTTCCAGAAGCATTGGAAGGGTGGGGGATGAAACCGTTACTGCCGCCAGGCTGCGTGCCATTACAGAGCTCTTGCTGGATATCCATGGCCAGCACGAACACCAGTCTCTTCTGTATCAGTCAAAACATCTGGAAATTCTGGATGCCTATATCAGGACGAAAACCCAGCCTTTAAAAGAAAAGATCCGGACTTCCTGGGAACAGTGGAAGCGGGCGGAAAAAAGACTTGCTGAGCTGACGATGGACGAGGAGAGCCGGCTGCGTGAGCAGGATTTTCTGCGCTTTGAGATAGGAGAGATTGAGGCCGCCGCTCTGAAGGAAGGGGAAGAAGAGGAACTCTCCCAGGAGTACCGCCGTTTAAGCCACAGCCAGAAGATACTGGAAAATCTTTCTCAGGCTCACCGGCTGCTGGAGGAGAGCGGCCTTTCACAGGCTATCGGATGTATGGAAGAGGCATGCGGCTTTGATGAGTCCCTGGAAGGGCTGAAGAATCAGCTTTACGATGGAGAATCTATTCTGCAGGATGCGGACCGGGAGATCTTAAGCTGCATGGAGCGGATGGATCTGGACGAGGAGCGTTTGGCCAGGACGGAGGAGCGCCTGGATTTGATCCGGGGGCTGGAGGCCAAATATGGGGGCTCTGTGGAACAAATTTTAAAAAAACTGGAAGAAAAGCAGCAGCGGCTGGAGGACCTGGAACACTTTGACCAGCTTCGCATGAGGGCGGAGAAGGAGCTGAAGGCTGCGGAGCATAAATTGGAGGAGGGCTGCGCAGAATTATCTCAGGTGAGAAAAACGGCCTCCCAAAAGCTGGCGGGAGAGATCCGGCAGGGACTGGAGGATCTGAACTTTTTGGATGTTTCCTTTGAAATGGAGGTAAAACGTCTGGATCATTTCACTCCGTCAGGCTACGATGAGGCTCAGTTCCTGATTTCCACCAATCCGGGCGAGCCGGTCAAACCATTGGGCCAGGTAGCATCCGGAGGAGAATTGTCCCGCATTATGCTGGCGATTAAAACAGTACTGGCAGATACGGATGAGATCCCCACTTTGATTTTTGATGAAATTGATACGGGGATCAGCGGACGCACAGCCCAGAAGGTTTCGGAGAAGCTGGCCTATATTGCGAAAAACCATCAGGTTATCTGCATCACTCATCTTCCCCAGATCGCGGCTATGGCAGACTGCCATTTTCTGATCGAAAAGACAGCCAGAGAGGGAAGGACGGCCACCTTGATACGCCGGCTGACGAGGGCAGAGGAGATAGGAGAACTGGCCCGTCTCCTGGGAGGAGCGAAAATTACCGATGCGGTTCGCCGGAATGCCGTGGAGATGAAAGAATTGGCAGACCGGACAAAATAAAACAGATTGAAAACGACAGATAGGACCATACTAAGAAAGAGGCGACAAGCTTCTTTCTTTTTTTGTTACGGAAAAGGGACAGGAGCTGGGCAGGAAGAGAATACGAGGAGGCGGGAGCGATGAAAGGAAAAGGCGGTTTTTACCGGTGGCTGGGGTATATATGCTGGTTTGGGACAGCCGGGGCGGCTGTCTGGGGATGGTATTATGTGGATCAGGTGATACCGGATCGTGTCAGCATTGTGGAGGAGGAGCGGGAGGAATTTTCCTTCCCTCTTCCTTTCTATACAACACTCTCCAGCGGGAGCAGAGAGGTGGCCCTGGGAAATGAAAGCAATATCCCGGCGGACCAGATCACAATCAGCGGGAATCAGTCTTTTTCCATGTATGCAGGAAGCAAGGGCTCCTATCAGGTGGGGCTGAAGCTTTTTGGGCTGATCAAGTTTAAGGATATCCAGGTAGATGTGGTGGAGACCAGATACGCTATTCCCTGCGGCGCTCCCATCGGCATTTATCTGGAATCCGACGGGATCCTGGTAGTGGGAACAGGAAAGCTGACAGGGGAGAACGGGGAGGAGACAGAGCCGGCTAAAGGAATTCTGAAATCGGGCGATTACATTGAGGCGTTTAACGGCAGGCCTCTGGAGACAAAGGAGGAGCTGATAGAGGCAGTGGATGCAAACGGCGGCGATCAGGTGACCCTTTCCCTGCGCCGGGACGGCCAGCAGGTGAAGGTCAATCTGGTCCCGGTCAAAACCCAGGACGGGAGCTATAAGCTGGGGGCGTGGGTCCGGGATGATACTCAGGGGATCGGAACCATTACCTATGTGGACCTAAACGGGGGATTTGGAGCGCTGGGACACGGCATCAGCGACAGCGATACGGGAGATTTGGTGCAGTCCCAGGAAGGCTCTCTGTACAGCACGCAGATCTTAGGCGTGGAGAAGGGAAGTCTTGGAAAGCCGGGACTTCTGTCCGGGGTGATCTATTATGGCCCATCTTATGATATGGGGGAGATTACCAAAAATACGGAGGACGGGATTTTCGGTACAGTCAATGATGCGTTCCTGAAGGAACATGGGATGGAGGAGATAAGAAAGGCCAAAGGACCGGGAGAGGATGGAATTCCGTCCCAGGCGATCCCCATTGCGGCCAGGCAGGAGGTCAGGCCGGGCCCTGCCAAGCTGCGCAGCAGCGTATCAGGGGAAATAAAAGATTATGATATTGAAATCCAGAAGGTGGATTACAATTCCAGTCATAAAAATAAGAGCATGGTCATTGAGATTACCGACCCGGAGCTGATCGAGCTGACCGGGGGAATTGTCCAGGGCATGAGCGGTTCTCCTATCATACAGGATGGAAAGCTGGCCGGGGCAGTGACACATGTATTCCTTCAGGATGCCAGGAGGGGATACGGAATTTTAATGGAAAACATGCTGGAGGCGGGAAAGTAGGACTTTTATGATATTTCCTCGTATGGTAGACTATACCGTAAGCAGCGGAACCAGAAAACGAGGAGGATGAAGATCTTGCGTTGACACGGTATTGTTCTGCAGCAGGAACAGCTGTCAGTATGGGCCATTCGGCGGCAGACTATGAGAGAGTCCTCTTGGCAGTGTCCAACGGGGCTTCCTGTGTAACCCATGTGTACAATGCCATGACCGGGTTTCATCACCGCAGCCCGGGACTTGCGGGAGCGGCTTTGAGGATTCCGGAGCTTTACGGCGAAATAATCTGCGATGGACTTCACTGCAGGCCAGAAGCAGTCCGCATGTTTTTTGAGGCTAAGGGGAAACACTTTGGGATCATGGTGACGGATTCCCTTTCCGTGAAAGGATGTTCCCGGGGAACAGAGGGAAGACTGGGAGGACAGAAGGTGGTGATGGGAGAAGACGGTCTGGCTTATCTGAAGGGCGGCCAGGTAATAGCCGGCAGTACCCTGAGAATGAACCAGGGGCTCCGCTTTTTGGTGGAGGAACCCCTGGTTCCAATGGAATATGCGCTGAATGCCTGCACTGTGAATCCGGCCCGGCTCCTCGGAATTGAAAAGAAAAAAGGGAGAATTGCGGCAGGCTGTGATGCCGACCTGGTCCTGATTGGGGATGATTATGAGGTAAAGCAGGCCTGGTGCAGGGGAAGGGCGCAGCTGGGCTAATATTTAATCGGGGTGCGGGCCAGCAGGGATGGGTGGTCCAGATGAAACTCCGGTTCCCCATCAGGGGCTTCCTGTGGGATCCCCTCCGGGACGCAGTCCGTTTCCTCAAAATCCAGGACCGTAAGTTCCCAGACAGAGCCAAAATCAGCTGCGGGATCCTCAGACCGGGCCTGGTTCAGAAGCCGGGCAAAAACCGGACCTGCCAGCAGGCAGCGGAAGGGGAGAACATCCAGGGACAGAGAGGTTTGTCCGGGGGAAGAGAGCCAAAGTTTTCCCGGACGGCCAAACCACAGCCCGCGTACCAGGCCCCGGCCCAAAGGAGTCCGCTCCTGGGGAAGGCCGAATACCAGCAGATTGTGATCGAGGGCGGTCAAAGAGGGACAGAAATAGGGCCGGGTAAGCCCCTCTTTTTCCGGCATTTGAATGAGAGGGATGGTCCCCTGGCGGGAAGAGGATTCCAGCATTTTGAGAATGTCAGGGTCTAAAGGGCGAATTGAGGGCAATTTCATCATAGGGTATCCAACCTTTCCAGCTCACTGTCCGGATGATTTCCGCAGTGCTTATAATTATCATTTGTAGTGAACAGGCCGTACTGACGGCGGATTTCATGAAGGCCCCTGGCCAGCCGGATGTAGTAGTCCAGAGGCGGCATGGGCTGAAATCCAAGTCTGGAGGCACGGTGAGGCCGCCAGATAGTGCTGAGGAAAATAACGCCGTTTTTGGCATAAAATTCGCAGGCCTGAAAGTTGGATTCCAGTGCCTCTTCTATGGAAGAAAAACCATGGGGGGAAGCCAGCTCCGCTCCGGCTACCACCTGAGTGAACACCTTCCCTTTTCCGAACACCTCGACTGCTTCCACGGTGCGTTTTACCCATTCATCGTGACCGATCCATTTCTCTTTTCCAGGACAAAGGACCTGGAATAATTTTTTGTCCCAGACCTCGATATTAGGACAGTAGGAATCGATCAGGGTCTCGCGGTAAATTCGCTCTAGATCCTTTTTCGTGTAGGCGGGAGCCATCAGCTGACTGGAAAAACGGCGGGAAAAGAGCTGGCTGATGGAGGAAAAGATCCGGATGTAACGGTCAATTTCATTGGAAAAAGGCGGTTCTCCGCTGAAATCCGTTCCTCCGGAGAGATAGATTTCCGAAAAACGACCGGGTTCCTTTAATGCTTCCGCTACAGTTTCACAGATATCCTGGCAGTCCACTTCGCCCAGGCTGCGGCCACCGGTGAAGAACGCGCAGAAGCCGCATTGATTTCCGCCCTCCCAGAGACGGCAGCGCTGGAAGGCGGTCAGGATTAATTTCTGCGCCCGGACATCAGCCACTGCCTCCATGGGCGTACCTTTGGAGGTTTTCTTGCCGAAAAATCCAGGGCGGGGAACAAAATCTACCAGCTCCAAAACCTGGTCCCCTTCTTTTAAAACAAAAGTTTCACGCTGCGGGTCCCAGTCCACCAGATAGGGATCCTCATAGGTTTCCCCGTAGTTGATGTAGACGTTGGTGGCATCCCGCAGCAGGATGGCTCCCGGCATGGAACGGCCTGCGGGCCGGCCCTCAAAATCGATTCCAAATGGTTCCAGAGAGCCAAAGCTGTATTGTGGTCCCTGAACCTGGTCCAGAGCAGCGGGAGTCAGCAGCGCCCCGTAGCGGACCATACTGAGTTTCAGAAGTACGAAGGGGGAGAACTCCGGATAGCGGCTGCAGGCTTCCTGGAGTTCCTCCCATTTTCTTTTGTATGCCATATGAACTGCCTCCTTATTGGGCATTTTGAAGTAAGCTTTTCCTATTATACACGGAAATGGGGAAGGTTACAAGGCAGCATGGAATGGTCTGGCTTTTTTGGAATGGCCATGGTACAATTGAGAAGGCGGCCGGAAAAGATAGAACAGAAGAAGGCCGGTGATAAAAAACGCTCTGTACAATCCTTCAAATTAATGGTAAACTAAAGTACGTTTAACAGAGCTTTTGACGTAAATAAGACCAGTTTCAGGAGGCAGAGCATGAGCGATCAAAATAGAAGAAGACGGACGAAGACCAGTCAGTCCAGAGAAGAACAGGTAAAGCGCATGCGCATTGGGATCGGCATCGGAATTGCGGTGGTGGTTCTTCTCATTGTCTTTCTGCTGGTGAGAGGCACAGCAGATCCGGGGGAGGAGCCGGCGGGCACTGACGGAACGGTCCAGGTTACAGATACCCAGTCCGGAACCGGTCAGGAGGACGCCCAGGCGGATAACAGCCAGTATAACATGGATTTCTCCCAGTATGAGCTCCAGAAGAACGCTTATCCGGAGATTAACCAGCTTCTGGGAGATTATTTCCAGGCAAAGGTGGACCAGGACCCGGAAGCCCTTTACCGGGTGTTTGGAAAGACGGATATGAGCGATGTGGAGGAACGCAGGCAGGAGCTGGCCTACGAGGCCAAGTTTATCCAGGACTATGAGGATATTACCTGCTACACCAAGCCGGGGATGACCGAAGATTCCTATGTGGTCTATGTAACATTTAAGGTTAAGTACAAGAGGACCGACACCCTCGCACCGGGACTTCTCTGGTGCTATGTGGTGAAAAACGGGGATAATGGCTATATCATCCGGGAAAATGTCCTGGGCGATGAGGCCGACTATGTAGCCAAGATGAATCAGACGGAGGATGTAAAGCTTTTATCCTCCCAGATCAATCAGCAGCTGAAGGAGGCCCTGGAATCCGATACGATTCTTGCCAGCTACTACCAGGAGATGAGGAACGGAGCCATTGTCTACGAGTCCGAGCCCCACGACAGCACCGTAACCCTGGTAACAGAACCGGCGGAAGGGGAGAGCGGAAGCTCCTCCGGCGGATCCGACGGCGAAACCGCTGCATCAGAAGAAGGATCTTTGGCGGAGGAGGGCCAGGAAGCGGCAGCAGGAGCAGCAGACAGTTCGGACGGAAGCGGGGAGACCGCTCCGGAAACAGCCGGAGAGGAAACTGCGGCGGAACAGACCGAAAGCGGCGAAGCATCCGAGGTTCGGATCGGATAGAAATATACAGGCCAAACGGCCGGCGGCCCAGACACAAGTCAGCCGCCGGCCTTGTTACGAGCACTTGGCGCCTGATCTTTAGGCGCTTACGTGCGATACATGCAAAATACGATACATGTACAGATGCGGAAGGAATGAACGATTATGAATGTAAAGGATTTTTATTTTGATCTGCCCCAGGAGCTGATCGCTCAGGACCCCTTGGAGGACCGGGCTTCCTCCAGGCTGCTGGTGCTGGACAAAAAAACGGGAGAAGTGACGCATCGGGGATTCCGGGATATTCTGGAATACCTGAAACCGGGAGACTGCCTGGTCATTAACGATACCAAGGTAATCCCCGCCAGACTGTTTGGCGTGAAGGAGGATACAGGGGCCAAGATCGAGGTCCTTCTTTTAAAGCGCAGGGAGAATGATATCTGGGAGACTCTGGTGAAACCGGGGAAAAAGGCCAAGCCCGGAACCAGGATCGTGTTCGGGGAAGGGCTGCTGGTTGGAACCGTGCTGGAGACGGTGGACGATGGAAACCGCCTGATTCAGTTCTCCTATGAGGGGATTTTTGAAGAGATTCTGGACCAGCTTGGACAGATGCCCCTGCCGCCCTACATTACCCATCAGCTGAAGGACAAAAACCGCTATCAGACGGTGTATGCCAAGCATGACGGCTCGGCGGCGGCTCCCACGGCCGGCCTCCATTTTACAAAGGAACTGTTAAAGCAGATTGAGGATATGGGAGTGAAAATCGCCCATGTAACCCTCCATGTAGGACTGGGAACCTTCCGCCCGGTAAAGGTGGAAAACGTTCAGGACCACCATATGCATTCGGAATTTTATATCGTGGAAGAATCAGAGGCAAAGAAGGTAAACGATACAAAGGATGCGGGAGGAAGAGTGATCTGCGTGGGAACCACCAGCTGCCGCACCGTGGAATCAGCCGCCGATGAGAACGGACGCCTGAAATCCGGCAGCGGATGGACCGATATTTTCATCTATCCGGGTTATCAGTTCAAGATCCTGGATGCACTGATTACCAACTTCCATCTGCCGGAATCTACCCTGGTGATGCTGGTCAGCGCCCTGGCAGGGAGAGAGCATGTGCTTGCAGCCTACGAGGAGGCCATTAAGGAGCGCTACCGCTTCTTTTCCTTTGGCGACGCTATGCTGATTCTCTAAGGAGGTCTCATGGAGGAGCGCTTAAATAAGCTGCTTAGCAGCCTGGGGATCTGTTCCAGGCGGGAAGCGGACCGCCTGATTGAAGAGGGAAAAGTCCTGGTGGACGGAAAACAGGCCCGGATGGGCCAGAAGGTTTCAGAGGGACAGCAGGTGGTGTGCGAAGGACGGTTGGTATGGGGGGGACAGACGGCTGACAGCGGAGAACAGAGGGAAAAGTTTCACCGCCCGGAACCGGTCCTGCTGGCCGTTCATAAGCCCAGAGGCGTGGTCTGCACTGCTTCGGACAAGGACCGGGCCCCCAATATCGTGGATATGATCCATTACCCGGTCCGGGTTTACTATGTGGGCCGTCTGGATAAGGATTCAGAGGGTCTGGTTTTGATGACCAATGAGGGGGATTTGGTGAATAAAGTCATGCGCAGCGGAAATGCTCATGAAAAAGAGTATCACGTGACCGTGGATAGACCGGTGACGGAGGATTTCTTAAACCGGATGAGAAAGGGCATCTATTTAAAGGACCTGGAGCGGACCACCCTTCCGTGCCAGGTGACGAAGCTGGGAGAATATGAAATATGCGTGATCCTGGTTCAGGGCCTGAACCGGCAGATTCGCAGGATGTGCGCTGCCTGCGGATACCAGGTGCGCCGTCTGGTGCGGACGAGAGTGATGAACATTCGGCTGGATGGATTAAAAAGCGGAACATACCGTCTGATTGAGGGGGAAGAGCGGAAGGAATTTTTAGGGCTTCTGGAGCATTCCACCAATCTGACGTTCAAACAGCAGCGAATGAGAGAAATGCAGAGAAGATCGGAACGGTAAACCATGAAAGCAGACAGAGGGAGAGAAAAGATGGAAGACAAAATTCAGAGAATGAAGGAATTGACCGCCCTTCTTTCCAAAGCGGGGAAAGCCTACTATCAGGAAAGCCGGGAGATAATGAGCAATTATGAGTATGACCGGCTGTATGACGAGCTTTCTGATCTGGAAAAGGAGACGGGAGTCATTCTTTCCGGAAGCCCCACCCAGAAGGTGGGCTATGAGGTGCTGAGCGAGCTCCCCAAGGAGGCCCACGAATCCCCCATGCTCTCTCTGGACAAGACCAAGAGCGTGGAGGAGCTGAAGGAATGGCTTGGAGATCAGAAGGGACTTCTGTCCTGGAAGATGGACGGCCTGACCATTGTGCTTACTTATGAGAACGGAAGCCTGGCAAAGGCGGTTACCAGGGGAAATGGGGAAATCGGAGAGGTCATCACACCCAACGCCCGTGTGTTTGCCAACATTCCTTTGAATATTGCATACAAAGGGCAGCTGATTCTCCGGGGAGAGGCGGTGATTCTGTACTCGGATTTTGAGCGGATCAACGAGAAAATTGGAGATGCGGACGCCCGGTACAAGAATCCCAGAAATCTGTGCAGCGGTTCCGTGCGCCAGTTAAACAGCCAGATCACGGCGGAGCGGAATGTGCATTTTGAAGCATTTTTCCTGGTAAAGGCCGATGGGGTGGATTTTCACAATTCCAGGGAGGCACAGTTTCAATGGCTGAAAAGCCAGGGCTTCGAGGTAGTAGAATACCGGATGGTGGATGCCTCCAATCTGGAGAAGACGGTCCAGGAATTTGCCCAGGCGGTGGAAAAGAACGACATCCCTTCCGATGGCCTGGTGCTTCTGTACGAGGATATTGCTTACGGGGATTCTCTGGGGCGGACTGCTAAATTCCCCCGCAATTCCATCGCCTTTAAGTGGGAGGATGAAACCAGGGAGACTACTTTAAAATACATCGAATGGAGCCCGTCCCGGACCGGATTGATCAACCCGGTGGCGGTGTTTGAGCCGGTGGAACTGGAGGGGACCACGGTAAGCCGGGCCAGCGTTCACAATATCAGTATATTGGAAAGCCTGGAGCTGGGAGAAGGGGACCGGATTACGGTCTACAAGGCCAATATGATCATTCCTCAGATTGCCGACAACCTGACCCGCAGCGGGGTAAAGCATATTCCGGAGAAATGTCCCGTATGCGGGGGAGAGACGAAGATTCAGCAGATGAACGATGTTAAGAGTCTCTACTGCATGAATCCCGACTGTCAGGCCAAGAAGATTAAGAGCTTCACCCTGATGGCCAGCAGGGACGCTCTGAACATTGACGGACTTTCCGAGGCCACCCTGGAAAAATTCATCGGTGCCGGCTTCATCCACGAATACGCGGATTTGTTCCACCTGGACCGTCATCAGGAACAGATCGTGGAGATGGAAGGATTTGGACAGAAATCCTACGACAATCTGCTGGCAGCGGCGAAGACCGCTTCCCACACCACCCTGCCCAGGGTGATTTATGGCCTGGGAATCGCGGGAATCGGATTGGCAAATGCCAAGGTGCTCTGCCGCCATTTCGGCTATGATTTCGATCGGATGCGCAGCGCCTCCGAGGAGGAGCTGGCCCAGGCCGACGGCATCGGAGAGGTTCTGGCAAAGGCCTGGACGGAGTATTTTGCCTCGCCGGAACACAATCAGATGGTGGACCGCCTGCTGGCTGAGCTGACCATTGAGAAGGAGCAGGCGGAGCCGGAGGAGGAGCAGGTTTTTAAGGGGAAGACCTTTGTGATTACCGGTTCCCTGAATCATTTTTCCAACCGGAAGGAGCTTCAGGAACTGATCGAGTCAAAGGGAGGAAAGGCGGCCGGTTCCGTCAGTGCCAAGACCAGTTATCTGATCAACAACGATGTGACGTCTTCGTCTTCAAAAAACAAAAAAGCCAGAGAACTGGGGATTCCCATTCTTTCCGAGGAGGATTTTTTGCAGCTTCTGGAGGGAAAACAAGCGGAAGGGAGTATAGAGGAAAATGCCGATTAAAGTACAGAAGGACCTTCCGGCACGGGCAGTGCTGGAGGAGGAAAATATATTTATCATGGATGAGGACCGGGCGCTGAGTCAGGATATCCGGCCCTTGGAGATCTTGATTTTAAATCTCATGCCCTTAAAGGAGGAGACGGAAACGCAGCTGCTGCGTGCTCTGTCCAATACGCCTCTTCAGGTGGACTGCACCTTTCTCATGATGAGCACTCATGTGTCCAAGAATACTTCGGCCAGCCATCTGAATAAATTCTATGTGGAATTTGAGGATGTGAAACGGAAAAAGTACGATGGGATGATTATCACCGGGGCTCCTGTAGAACTGCTGGAGTATGAGGAGGTCAACTACTGGCCGGAGCTGTCCACTATTATGGAGTGGAGCAAAACCCATGTCACTTCTACCCTACATATCTGCTGGGGAGCACAGGCGGGGCTTTACTATCACTACGGCATTCCGAAATACCGCAGGGAAAAGAAACTTTCAGGAATATACAATCACAAGGTGCTGAACCGGAAATGTCCTCTGGTGCGCAGCCTGAATGATTATTTTCTGGCCCCCCATTCCCGCTATACGGAGGTACGGGAAAAGGATATCCTGGCTCATCCGGAGCTGGAAATTCTGGCCAAGTCCGATAAGGCCGGGGTATTTCTGGTGATGAGCCGGGACGGGCGGCAGATTTTCGTCCAGGGACATCCGGAATACGACCGCATGACCCTGAACAACGAGTATCACCGGGATTTGAGCAAGGGACTGAATCCGGAGCTTCCGGTCAATTACTACGAGAACAACGACCCATTTTCCGTGCCGCCATTGATGTGGCGGAATACGGCGAATACCCTGTATACCAACTGGCTGAATTACTATGTGTACCAGGTGACGCCTTATCTGCTGGAAAGCGAGTGAGAAAAATTCATGCTGTATCAGATTATCGACGGCACTCTTTCTCAGGGCGGAAGCACCATTCTGCGGCATATCAATTTTGAAATCCGGGGCAATGAGAAAATTGCCCTGGTGGGAAAAAACGGCGCGGGCAAGACCACCCTCCTGCGGCTGATTGCGGGGGAACTGATGCTGGACCGGGACGACAAACGCCAGGGCCCCGGAATCCGCCGGGACCGGCAGCTTATGGTGGGAAGCCTCAGCCAGCAGGTATTTTCCGACCTGGAGCGGACTCTGGAGGAGGAGATGCTGGCCTTCTGTCCGGCGGGAGAGAAATTTTCCAGAGAGCGGTTCGAATATGAGCAGCAGTACGACCGGTTACTGACCGCCCTGGGGTTTTCCAAGGACTGCAAGGGAAAGAAACTGTCTCAGTTTTCCGGAGGACAGCAGACCAGGCTGGGCCTGATCCGCCTGTTTTTGCAGAAACCGGATATCCTCCTCTTGGACGAGCCTACCAACCATCTGGATTTGGAGGCGGTCGAATGGCTGGAGGAGCAGGTTCGGGAATATGAAAAGGCGGTGGTCCTGGTGTCCCACGACCGCTTTTTCCTGGACCGCACCGCTCAGGTAACCTATGAGCTGGAGAACGGGCGCCTGACCCGCTATCCGGGAAACTACACAGCCTACAAGGCGGAGAAGGAGAAACGTCTGCGCATTCAGAAAAAGGCCTATGAACGCCAGGTTCAGGAGGAGGAACGCCTCACTGGCCTCATTGAGCGCTTTAAGCACAAGCCCAACAAGGCTGCTTTTGCCAGGGCGAAGAAAAAGCAGATGGAGCGGCTCAAAAGGGTGGAGAAGCCCCTGGATGAAGGCCCCCGTCTGGCGACCGGAGCCATCGAGCCGCTGGTGAGGGGCGGAAAATGGGTCTTTGAGGGGGAGCGGCTGCGGCTGGGATATGACAGAACCCTTTTGGAGCTGTCCTTTCGCATCCGAAGGGGCCAGAAAATTGGCATTCTGGGGCCAAATGGTGCGGGGAAAACCACCTTTTTAAAGACAATCGCGGGATTAATCCGCCCCCTGGGCGGGGAATTTTCCCTGGGCTCCAATATCACCATGGGGTATTTTGACCAGAATACGGCCAGGCTCCAAACGGACCGGACGGTGCTGGAGCATTTTACCGGCCTTTTCCCATCCATAACGGAGAAGGATGCCAGAAAAACGCTGGGGATGTATCTGTTTACCGGGGCCGATGGGGCGAAGAAAATTTCCTCTCTGTCGGGAGGGGAGAAGGCCCGCCTGGTGTTGGCGGAGCTTCTGGTCAGCCGTCCGAATTTCCTGATTCTGGACGAGCCCACCAACCATATGGACATTCCGTCTAAGGAGGCCCTGGAGGCGGCTTTTCAGGCCTACACGGGGACCATTCTCTTTGTGTCCCACGACCGGTACCTGATTCGCCAGGTGGCGGACAGCATCCTGATTTTTGAAGACGGGAAGGCTATGTACTACCCATTTTCCTATGAGCATTATCTGGAGCGGAGAAAGGGCCTGGGAGAGGGGGAGACTCTGGCGGCCCAGGTGTCCGCCAGGGACCAGGCGCTGATTTCCTCCCTGAGAAGCGTCCCCAGGGCGGAGCGACACCGCCTGCGGGAGATTCCTCAGGAGGAGGCATACCTGGAGTGGAGGCTGCGCCTGGCAGCTGAGGAGATGGAGCGCAAAAAGCTGGCGCTGGAGAAGGTCCTGGAGGAGCTGGATCGGGAAAAGACTGCCCTGGAGGAAGAATGCTGGAACCCGGATACCGGTCTGTGGGAGAGCGAAGTTCCGGAGAGACAGGAGGAGCACCAGAGGCGAAGGCAGGAAGCGGACCTGGCCTGGGAGGAGTGGCATGAAAGCTGCATGACTTGGTTTGAAGAGTGGAATCAGGGAGAAGAAGTGTCAGGACAGTAAAAAGGAAACGCTGCCGGATGAGTGCGACGATTGCATGTCATGGGCAGCGCTTTGTTTAGGGCTTTATATTATAAAATTTGTTTTCAGCGCTGTAGGGTTATCTCCTGCTGAAACTGCTCCAGGCTGCCGGCCTTGGCGGCAGCTTTCAGCCACCGGGACAGGGTTTCCCTATCCTTCTGGGCCATGATGGTTTTTCTGAGAGCGGAGGGAACCGGGCCGATATCCTCCAGCAGGTCCAGGACGCTCAGGGCCTGGCCTTCGGTTTGGCCCTCGGCCTT
>ERZ1643246.524-NODE-524-length-49113-cov-22.133515_pt1 | contig 49113 bp, 37 predicted proteins | sample MGYA00579265_ERZ1643246 | MGnify/ENA primary metagenome ERZ1643246 (study PRJEB29033, sample SAMEA4952261) | chicken gut metagenome | biome: Broiler Chicken; feature: Gastrointestinal Tract; material: Caecum | place: Ireland | collected 2018 | study: Broiler... | reverse complement strand
AGACTTATTTGTTCAAACCCCAGAAAAAATTTCTGGGGTTTGTCAACAGTCTGAGAAGGAAAGATCCTTCTTTTTTACTCCTATTCTTTTATCTCCTTAGCCAATTTCTCAATAGCTTTGGTCTCAATTCTAGAAACATAACTACGACTTATGCCCATAGACTTTGCAATTTCATTTTGTGTTTTAGGCTTGTTGCCGTCTAAGCCAAACCTTAATTCAAGTATTGTTTTTTCTCTAAGCTTTAAAACATCTTTCATTTTTTGATATAACTTTTTTATTTTAAATTTTAAATCAACTTCATCTTCTATATTTTTTTCGTTATTTTCTAAAACTTCTTGCAAGGTAACAGTATTATCATCTTTATCTTTGCCAATAGGGTCTTCTAAAAACACTTCCGCACCAAGCTTTTTATTACTTCGTAAAAACATTAAAATTTCATTATCTATACATCTTGAAACATAAGTAGAAAGTTTAACACTTTTAGAAGGGTCAAAACTATTAATTCCTTTTATTAAACCGATTGTACCAATTGATATTAAATCATCTAAATCTATATTAGTAGAAGAGTATTTTTTACAAACGTGTGCAACCAAACGCAAATTTTTTTCTATTAATATATTTCGAGCTTCTTCATCGCCGTTTTTTAATAATTCTAAATACTTTTGTTCATCTTCGCTACTTAAAGGTTCGGGAAAGAGACTATTATTAGAAATGTATCCAACTAAAAAAACAGCAGATTGTAAGAATGCTAAAAAACCACCTAAAGAAATAGCAAGCATAATGCACCTCCAAAATCACTATAACAAATTATATGTTTAAAGAAATTAAAAGTGCATGACCTTATAAAAAAAGAAAAAAGTAGACACTTTTATTGTGCCTACTTCCATTTTACTATATTATAATTTTTAATGTCTATTTTTTAGTATTCATTACCAGCTCCAGCCACGTTGCTCTGTTACTAATCTAGCAAATTTCTTTAACTTTTCAAAAGCTAGGTAATTTATGCTACCAGCAGGGAAGTTACCACTAGAATCTTTTTTTCCGGCAGGAACTCCTGTTAAAATTTCAATACCTTCCTCAATTGTAGTTATAGCATATATGTGGAATTTCTTTTCTTTTACAGCTGTAATAACTTCATCTGAAAGGTTCAAATTCATTACATTTTGTCTTGGTATTATAACTCCATGTGACCCATCTAGTCCACGCATTTTACATACTTGGAAGAATCCTTCAATCTTATCATTAACTCCACCAATTGGTTGAATTTCACCTTTTTGGTTTACAGATCCCGTTACTGCTATTGCTTGATTTATTGGCATACCAGACAAGCTAGAAAGTATTGCATAAAGTTCTGTACTTGAAGCACTATCGCCATCAACTCCATTATATAATTGCTCAAAGCAAACACTTGCAGTTAAAGATAGGGGAATGTTTTGTGCAAACATTTCTCCAATATAAGAGCTTAGTATTAGTACACCTTTAGAGTGAGAAGAACCAGAAAGTGCAACTTCTCTTTCAATGTTTACAACACCGCTTTTACCTGTGTATGTGTTAGCTGTAATCTTAACAGGTTTACCAAATGTATAATCTCCAACATTCATAATTGTAAGACCATTTATTTGTCCGACTTTAGAACCAGAAGTGTCTATTAATAATGTGTTTTCTTTTATCATTTCCATGTATCTTGAGTCATATTTTTTAACTCTTTCAACACGTTCGTCTAAAGCTTTTTCAATAAATTTAGCAGTAACTACTTTAGAATGACCAAGTTTTGCCCATGTAGCAGATTCTGCAATTATTTGAGCTAAATCGTTAAATCTAGTAGAAAGTTTATCTTTGCTATCTGCAAGTTTTGAAGCATATTCAACAACTTTTGCCATTGCCTCTTTGTCTAGAGGAGGTAGACTTTCTTGATTACAATAGCTTTTAACGAATCTAGCTAATTTATTCATATTTTCAGTATTTCTTGGAGCTTCTTCTTCAAATTCAACTTTTATTTTAAATAATTTTTTAAAGTCACTATCCATAGCAAGTAGAGTTTGGTAAATATTATCGTCTCCAATTAAAATAACTTTTACATTTAAAGGAATAGGCTCAGGTTTTAAAGATACCATAACCATAGAAGAACGAGCATCAGCAGTATTTTCTATACCAATTTCCTTAGAACGTAAAGCTTTTTTTAGAGCCTCATAACATAAACTATTGCTTAACAAATCATGTGCTTGGAATATAATATATCCACCATTTGCAATATGAAGAAGTCCTGGCTTTAACATTGTAAAATCTGTTTTTAATGCACCATAGTAATTTTCGTATTCTAATTTACCAAAGATGTTGTGATAAGAATAGTTAGAGTCCATTATTACTGGAGCACCTTCTAACTTACTGTTATCAATAAATAGATTAACACGATAATTAAGCCATGGTTGAACGACTTCTGGCTTTGGTTGAGGTGTTTGCCTTTGATCTTTTTTGTCATCTGCAACAAAATATGAAATATTTTTTAATATATCTTTTTTTATGTCTTCTAAAAATTTTACAATTTTTTTATTTCTTTTATATTTAGTCTTAATATAATTTATATGTGCATTTACAGTAAGAAGTGCCACATTAGACTGCCATTCAGAAACTTTTTGCTCAGATTCTTTTTCTATTGCCTTAATTTGACTAATTGCTTCCATAATATGTTGTTGAACTATATTAGATTTATCTTCATAGTCTTTTTTTGTCTCTTCATCTAATTTATCAAACTCTTCCTCTGCAATAGCTTTACCATTCATAATTGGCATCATATAAATTCCTGTTTGAGAAGATTTAACTTGGAAACCATATTCAGCAGATTTAGCATTTAATTGTTCCATTAATGCTGTACGTTTTGCATCAAATTCTTGTTTTATAAGAGTTCTTTCACGTTCGAATTCTTCATTATTAAATGTAGATTTAATGTCATTTTTTATGTCTGTAATAAATCTATCCATCATGTCTTTAAATTCTTTTCCTTCACCAGCAGGTAGAGAAACAGCGATAGGTTCGTTAGGATTATCAAAATTATAAATGTAGCACCAATCTGAAGGAATTTTTTTCTTTTTAGAAATAGTGTCTAAATAATTTTTGGTATACATTGTTTTACCAACACCGCTAGGACCTTCTAAGTATAAGTTATTTCCTCTAACATCTACATTTAAGCCAAACTCTAAGGCTTTTATTCCTCTGTCTTGACCAATACCACTGTATATAGGTTCTAATTCATCTGTTGTTTCAAAATCAAAAATATTAGGATTACATATATTTTTTAAATCCTTTACATTTAATTCGTTTTTCATTTGTTTTTACCTCCAATTTTTATTTTTTTTGTTATAACTGTTAAATTAGTTTTAAACTAAGATATTTTAAAAATATAAGTTTAATTAAAAATATTAAGTTTGCTTTTATATATTATAAAAGAGTACAATATTTTTATTATTAAGTATTTTGTAAATTTTTTAAATCTTTTGTCATAATAACTGCATTATTTATACCATTATAATATTTTTTTCGCAAGCCCACTTTTTTAAAATTATATTTCTCATAAAGATGTAGGGCAGGAGCATTAGTCTCATCTACTTCAAGTGTCATAACGCTTGCACCAAGTTCTATTGACTTATTTATTAAATTTTCTAATAACATAGAAGCTATACCAAAATTTCTTTTAGACTTTTGGGTTACTATATTCATTAAATCAACTTCATCTAAAATTTTTTTAATTCCAGCAAAGCCAACTATATTGTTGTTTTCTTTTGCAACTATGTAATAAGAATTAGTACATTCAAGTTCTTCTTTTAAAGTATTAAAACTCCAAAATTCATCAAAATCATCTATTAAAATATCTTTAAGAATATTCAAATCTTTTTCATTCATTTGAGAAATTTTAATATCCATTTAATTGTCCTTTCTTTCTTCTAAACTTCTTTCTGCTTGTGACTTACGAAGATACATAGGAGAAAGGGAAGAATTAAAATCTTGTACTTGGGCAGTAGAATTTTCGAAATTTACGTATTTATTATAAGCAAATTTAGCAATACTTATACTAGAAGCAAGATTTTTTTCTCCTTCAAAGAAGTAAGCAGAAAGATTAGAATCTTTAGAATTATTTGAATTATTTGAACTAGTTGAGTTTTTTGAACTTGTTTCTAAATTATTTTCTAAATTTATTTCTGAAAAATTATTTAAACTTTTACATAAATGTTGTTCTAATTTCTCTTTGTAAGCTAAAGCTCCATCTCCAACAAATGCAATAGGTTTATCTAATTTTTTTAATTTGTCAATTAACTCGTCAATAGAACAAGTAGAAAGTTCTTCAATTTTATTATAATTTTCATCAAATAATCCATAATAAACATTCTCATTTTTAGCATCTATTAGTGAACAGATTACAAGAGAAATATTTTGGATGGTATAATCTTTGCAATCTTTAGAGTTTTCTGGAGAAGAACCAGTTTTAGCAGCACTACTAGTATGTAATAAACTAATTTCCTCTTTTATATTATAAGCTAATCCCTCTAAAGAACTAACACCAAAAGTTTTAAAGTTATATACATCTGCAAAAGCTTTAGCTGTTGAAATACCAATTCTTACACCTGTAAAAGAACCAGGACCAACACAACAAGCAAGCATATAAATGTCTTTTAAAGATAAATCTGTTTTCTTAAACATTTCATCTATTAAGGGCATTAAAGTTTGTGAATGTGTTTTTTCATCATCACTATGTAATTCTATAATCATATTATTATCTTCTAATATACATACTGTACATCTTTTAGAAGATGTATCTATTCCTAATATTTTCATGAAAAAGTCTCCTTTTTAAAATTCTTCAACTAAAATTTCTCTATAATCATCTTCAGAATTACTCTTTTTAAAAGTAATTTTTGTATAATTCTTTTTTAAAACATCTTCAAGCATTTCGCCCCATTCAAAAATACATATGCCATTAGAAAGATACTCTTCACCACCAATAGCATAAAACTCATCTATGTCAGATAATCTATATAAATCAAAATGATAAATATTTATATCCTTGGAATTATACTCATTAACAATTGTAAAAGTAGGGCTAGAAATTTCATTTTCTAAACCGAAATGCTTTAGAATACCTTGTGTAAACTTAGTCTTACCAGAGCCAAGCTCACCAGATAATATTATAATATCTCCAATTTGTAAATCTTTAGCAAAATCGCTTGCAAAATTAATAGTATCATCTTCACTTTTAGAAATAAACTTATACATAAAACAAACTCCTTTTAACTATTGTTATTTTATATTAAACACATGAATTTGTAAACAAATATAAGCAAAATAATGCAATTTTTGACAATTTGAAAATGAGAGATAAAATTTCTTTTTAAAATTTATACAAAATCAAAAAATGTAATATTTAATAAAAGAAAGACAATAAGCATAATAATAGTAAATGAAAACATAGAACAATTTAGAGAAATAAAGAAAGCGTGCACAAAATGGAGAATAACAGAGGAAAATTACAAAAATATGATTTTGACAGATTACTTCCAAGTAGTTATAATAGAATTATCCAAAGCAACAGAAGAATATAAAAATAATAATGAGTAATAAATAAAATACTAATAAAAATATAAAACGTACTAAAGCCATATAAAATACTATTTAATAAATTTAGATATGGCTTTTCTTTATATTACAATATTTACTATATAGTAAATGAAAACTGGATTTTTATATAAACACTTATCCAAAGAATAAATAAAACTAATTAAAAATCAATATTCAATGCATAAACTAATTATTTTGTATAAAATTTTCAAAAATAGGAAAAATAAGAAAAGTTAGGAGTGAAATATATGCAAGATAAAATGAGAGAGAATCTATTAAATGAGTTAAGAAGAAAAAATGGAAAAAGAATAGTAATATGTCAAACAGGATTTATATCTACTAAATTTTTAGTAAATTGTTTAAATTACAAAGTAGAAATAGATACTTTAACTATAAAAGATGAGGAACAAGAAGTTTATTTGAGTATTAATCTAAATCAAGTATACAAGTATGACATTAAAGATAACAAAGTAAAATTATACTTAGATAATGACACTATAATAATTATTACAGAAGATTAAAAAGAAGATATAAAAATATATCTCCATTTAATAATGTGCAAAAATATTTAATAAAACAAAAAATATACTTTTAAATTTATTTGTTCATCTTATTTAAATTTAATTTATCTTGCTCGTCTAAATTGTCTAAGCTAAATTCTAATAAAGTAATTATTGTTCTATTAAAAGACAAATTTTTTAAATCGGCTAAGCTTTGAACTTCGTCTACAATTTTTTCAGGAAGACGCAATGTTTTACTTATGCCACTATGATTTTCTGGGATTTTTAACTTGTTCATATTTACCTCCTGTGACAATTTTACAATTAAAAATAAAATAAATATGCACCCAGAAATAATTGCTAATAAAAATCATTATGATATAATAAAAAATGTAATAAAATCATGCTTTTTGTTTTTTTCTATAAATAGTACAATTTATTTAAAATACAATATCATAAGGAGGCTGATTTTATATTTCCCTTCCTAAATTTCCATTTGTATAATTCTTTCCTTCAAGCTTATTTCCAAACTTAACAGTATCAATAATTCTATTAATTTCATCAATACTTTCATCTAAAATATCAATACGCAAAGAATTTACGTTAAAATCTTTAGGAGAGATAGAAAGCTTTTTACAATTGTAAATTGTAGTTATTGTTTGAATATTGTTTGGCATAATTCTAAATTTCATGCCAAGTCTATCTTTTAAATAATATTTTTTATTTAAAGAACATTTTGTACCACAGTCTGGGTAACACTTATTGCTATGACTTAAATAGCAGTAGTTACAATACATAAGTGGCATATTACCATAAACAATTAATTCTGTATCCAAACAAGAAGAATTAATTAAATTAGTTAAATTATTTTTATCTAATTCTAGCGGCATAGTAATAGTATTTAATCCGAGCTTTTTGTATTCATCTATAGAAACTGCGTTAAATACATTTAAACTTTGGTTTCCAATTAACTTGATGTTTTTAAGATTGTTATTTTTAATAACATTTTCTACTATTTTAAAACCAGAAATGTTAGAAATTACAAAACCTTGAACTTTATAGTCTTTTAAAATATTGTCTATTATATTTGTTACAAGATTTTTATAGTTTGTCTTTAATATAACTGGCATATAAATAAATATATTTGTATGTTTTTCAAAAGTTTTAATTATATCTATGTAATTTTTATTCATAAAGAAAGATATTGGTATGTAAATATTTTCTATGTTATTAAAATCAAGTTTAGTATAATCAGCGTTTTTATTTATATCATTAAATAAAATTGATATTTTGCTATTATCCTGTTTCTCATCACAAGTATTATTAGTACTAATAAAATTATCATTTTTGTTGCAATTAACAGTGTTATTATCAATATTACAACCTAATTCTTTTTCTATAATTTCTGTAACTTTTTCATTAGACAAATTAGATTTTTTTACAAATCTATCTATTATTTTAATGGTTATTTTGTCTAAAGCTTTTCGTCTAAGCTCATTTAATGAAGCTATGCTTGGTATGTAAAGCCCATCGTCAAGTATTACATCTATTGTCAAAAACTCAAATGGCGTATTTTTAGTTTTTGAAATTTGAGTTATAATTCTATCTTCTGTAATAGGCGAATTTATAGCATCTACAGGAATTACGTCAGATGTAAGTGTTACCTTTATATCATTATAAACCGAAGTATCATTACAAGGAAGTATGTTTTCAATGTCATTTGAAGAAGAATTTTCTTCATTTCCTAAGCCTAACATTTGTGAGTTTACTGTAGATACTTTAAGAGATATATTTTTTCCTTTTTTTACAGTTACAATGGCATTAAGCTTAATTTTTTTATTTTCATAGTTTTCATATGAATACTTAACTGCATTATCTAAAGTTTTACTAGACAATTTATAAACTTTATCTCCAACAGAAATATTTCCCTTCATTCTTCCAAAAGTAATAGTTTTACCATCTGGGGCAGAAACTACGTTTTTATCTTTTATCATTAACTCTGAGACTGTGTATGTATAGTCTTCTTTTTCAACACTTATAGTATCTCCAATTGATAGCTTCTCATGTGAGTCCAAAGTAATTAGTCCTTTTAACTTATTATAATGACTTATATTTCCTAAGTATAGTCCCATATTATTTGGCTTTTTAGGGTAGATTAGTTCTTTATTTTCTTTTTCATTAAGGTGCCCCTCTGAAAATCCACCTCTGTTAAATACTTGCATAAGTTCTTTTAAATCCTGCTCATCTATTTTATATTCTTCACTAGAATATGCTAAATCTATATATTTACGATATATTTTTGTAACAGTAGCAACATATTCAGGGGTTTTCATTCTGCCTTCAATTTTTAAAGAAGTGACACCGGCTTCAATTAATTTAGGAATATAAGGCAATCCACATAAGTCTTTTGTACTTAGTAAGTAGCCTTTATCTATAACTTTATCTTTTTTCCCAGAAAGCTTAGAAATAATACCTTCTTTAACATCTGGATTTTCTGAAACTAACTCATAAGGAAGTCTACATGGCCCTGCACATTTTCCTCTATTGGCAGAACGACCTCCAACAAGGCTAGAAAATAAACATTGTCCAGAGTATGAAATACAAAGTGCACCATGAATAAATACTTCTGTTTCTAAGTTACAGTTTTTACAAATGTATTCTATTTCATTTATAGCAAGTTCTCTAGCAAGCACTACACGTTTAAATCCTAGATTTTGAAGTTCTAAAGCTCCTTCCAAATTGTGTACTGACATTTGTGTACTCGCATGTATTGACATATAAGGAAAGTGCTTTATTAAAAATTTAGCTAATCCAAAGTCTTGTACAATTATTGAGTCTACTCCAAATTCGTATGCTTTTTTTGCTAAGAAAACGGCATCTTCAAATTCGTTGTTTTTTATTAAAATGTTTAAGGTTAGATGTGACTTTACATTTCTTAAATTACAATATTCTATAGCTTCTTTTAAAGTATTTATATCAAAGTTTTTAGCAGAAGCTCTGGCATTAAACATGTTTGCACCGAAGTATACACTATCTGCACCATTTTGCACAGCTGCTTTAAGACACTCAAAGTCTCCTACAGGTGCTAGTAATTCAATTTTCTTCATTAAAAATTCAATCCTTATAAAATATTTAGATTTTATTGGTAATCTATAAACCTTCGACAATATTATTGTAACACAAAATATAATTTTTGCATACTAATATTATATAAAGAAAATATGGTCTTTTATTTTCTAAAATTTGAACAATGTGCGATTTTTTTATATATGGATAAAATTATAGAAGATACACTGTTCAAAATAAAAAATGAATAGGAGGTAAGCTTATGCAAGATGAAGTAAGAGATTGCAGTTGTTGCAATAGTTGTAATAGCTGTAACAATGGTGGATTTTTAAATAATTTATTTGGTGGCTGCGGAAATGATAGTACATTATTATTTTTTATAATAGTTTTCTTATTACTATTTACTAACTTTGGATGTGGAAGCGGAAAATAAAAAATATAGAGTGTTTGCCCATGAATACAGTATTTTACTTTTTTAATTCAACAGAGAAGGACTAATTTAAAATAAAATAAAAAGTATTTGCATTTTTCTAACTTATATGATACAATATAATCCGTTGTAAGATATGAGAAACATAAGTAGGAGAGTGTAAATATGGAAATAGTAAGATATATTGTTTTAGGTTTATATGTAATAGTTTGTGTTGCTTTAATTATATTAGCTACAATACAAGCTAAAGACAGTCAAGGTGTTTCAGGAACAATAATGGGATCTAGTACAAACAATTTCTATGAGCAAAACAAAGGTAGAACTAAAGAAGGAAAAATGAAGAGATGGACTATCATTTTAGGTGTTCTATTTGCTGTTTTAGCAATTGTATTAGGAATTTTGTATATGATGTAATTATTAATAAAATATACATTGGAGCGACGGGGTTATCTGTCGCTTTTGTGTTATGTAGTAGGTGTAAGTATGAAGAAAAATAAGAAAATAGTAATAGAAGGAGTACTTAGAAGAAACTCTAAAGGTTTTGGATTTGTAAAAGTAGAAGGCAAAGAAGAAGAGTATCATATCTCAGAAAAAAACATGAAAAATGCTTTGGATGGTGACACAGTACAAATAAAAGTTATAGAAAAGTCTAATAATTCGGATTTACAAGATGAGGCTAAAATTATTAAAATAATAAGTCATAAAAAAGATACTGTTGTTGGGACATACCAAAATAGCAAAAACTTTGGATTTGTGGTGCCAGACGACTCTAGTTTTGGTACAGATATTTTTATATCTAAAAAAAATAAAAATAAGGCTAAAAATAACCAAAAGGTTTTAGTTAAAATAACTAAATATCCGGAAAAAAATAAAAATGCAGAAGGTAAGATAATCGAAGTAATAGGAAATATAGACCAAGCAGGAGTGGACATGCTTTGTCTTGTTAAGGAATATAACTTACCATATGAATTTCCTATACCTGTTTTAGAAGAAGCAAAAGCAATAAAACAAGAAATAGATAAAGAAGATATTAAAAATAGACTAGACTTACGTAAAGAAGAAATGTTTACAATAGATGGAGACGACTCTAAAGATTTAGACGATGCTGTAAGTGTAAAAAAACTTAAAAACGGCAATTATGAGTTGGGTGTGCATATTGCAGACGTTAGCCATTATGTAAAAGATGGGTCTAAATTAGACAAAGAAGCAATTACAAGAGGTACAAGCATATATATGCTAGACAGAGTAATACCAATGCTTCCAAAAGAACTTTCAAATGGAATTTGTAGTTTAAATGCAGGACAAGATAGGTTTGCAATTTCTGCAATAATGGAAATAAACAAAGAAGGAAATGTAGTAAAATCTAAAATTGCAAAATCAGTAATAAATGTAAATGAAAGAATGACATATAATAATGTTAGAATTATATTAGAAAGCCGTAACAAAAAGAAAAAAGATAACGAATTTATAGAAAACACTATTAAAGATATAGAAGGTACAGAAAGAATAGAAACATCTAAAATTTATAATAAAGATGATTTAAAAAATATTAAAAATGAAAATATAGAAATAAAAAAAGCACAACTTCAAAATATAAATGAAAAAGACTTAAAAAAGAAAGAACAGTATGAAAAAGAAGTATTAAATAAATATAAAAAGTATATTGGTCATTTTAAAAGGATGGAAGACTTAGCAAAAATTTTGAAGGCAAGAAGAGAAAAAAATGGATACTTGAGTTTAGATATTCCTGAAAGTAAGATTATATTAAATAAAGATGGAATTGCCGTAGATGTAAAAAAATATGAGACATCATTTGCAAATGAAATAATAGAGCAATTTATGCTAACTGCAAATGAAGTTGTTGCAGAAACATTTAGCAGTCTAAAAGCACCATTTGTTTATAGAGTTCATGAAGTACCTGACATGGATAAAGTAAAAGATTTAAATAAATTCTTATTTAATTTAGGATATAAAATAAAAACAAACAAAGATACAGTCGAGCCCATAGCATTTGAAGAAGTATTAAAACAAATTAAAGGAAAGCCAGAAGAAAAGGTTATATCAACGCTTATATTAAGAACACTAAAAGTAGCAAGATATGAGCCAGAAAATAAAGGACACTTTGGAATAGCAAGTAAATGCTATTGCCATTTTACATCTCCAATAAGAAGATATCCAGACTTATTTATTCATAGAGTTATATCAGAATATTTAAAGAATAATAATAACAAAATAGAAATTAAATATAACACTAAAAAAACTAGAGGAACAGTTAATGTGGACGAAAAAAGCAAATTAAAAGATGACGTACAAAAAGATACAGTATTAATTAAAACTAAATTACCAGAGAATCTTTATGAAAAATATGTGGGACAAGCAGAAAAGTATGCAGAGCAATCATCTGAATGTGAAAAAATAGCACAGAAGGTAGAAAGAGACGCAGAAGATATAAAGAAAGCAGAATATATGCAAAATAAAATTGGAGAAGAATACGATGGCATAATCTCAAGTATTACATCATTTGGTGTATTTGTAGAACTTGAAAATACAGTAGAAGGACTTATAAGATTCGAAAACTTAGGCAATGAATATTTCATATATGACGAAGATAATAAAACGTTAACTGGCGAAAAAACAAAGAAAATGTATCATATAGGAGATAAAATAAAAATACGAGTAATATCAGCCGACAAACAAACCAGAAGGATAGATTTCGAGAATTTGGAAATTGGGGACAGGTCCAAACTTCCCGATTTGGGAAATTAGGGACAGGTCATAAAATTAAATGAAATATTTTATTAAAAAATTTATTTAAAATATTCTATATATTAAAATATTAAAAATAAAAAAAGAGATACAATAACAAAAAAAACAAAGGAGATAAAAACAATGGATGGAAAATATACATTTGATGAGTTCTGTGACAATTTAGATAATGGTTATCAAATTTATTATACTTATGTAAGAAACAGATATTTATTATATAAAACTGCCGAAAATTGTTATACACAAAAACTTCTTACAGAACATGAAAAAAATCCTCAACCAAGACATAGTATGCTTACATTTAAGCGTGTAAAAGAGATGTTTCCTCACATGGAGGAAATTGAGTATAAAACAGGAATTTAGTATAAATTTATTATATTTAATTTATTTGAATTTGCATTGTAAATTTTATTAGAATGTTTTAAAATTTGTATGGCTTTAATTTTTATTGAAATATAAAAAATAGACAAATATTTAATCTAACAAATAGATTAGTGAAAAACAGATGAACTCAAAAATCACAAAAAATTTACAAATAAACTATACAAAAAAATCGAAATATGATATATAATAAAAATGTATATTATATTTTGATTTTTTTATTTTTAAAATATATATAATATAAAAACAAAGGAGGATTTTAATATGTTAAAAGCAAACATAGGTTGGAGTACAGAAGCAGACAATTATAAGGCAGGAAAGGATGCAGCAGCAAAAGCTGTAGTAGATTTGGTGGAGACAAAGGTAGCGCTTTTATATACCTCATCTGATAATGATGTAGATAAGGTATTAGAAGGCGCTATTTCTGAGTTTGGAACAGCACCAATAATTGGTTGCACATCAAGTGGGGGAATTATAGTACCAGATGGGTATATTTCTTCAGAAAATGGTTTTGTAGGAACTTTGGCAATAGGAGATCCAGACACAACAGTAGGAGTTGCAGGCTCTAAAAAAGTAAAATCTGCAAGAGAAACAGGTAAAAAAGTAGCTATAGAAGCTATGAAAAAGGCGGGAAAAACTTGCCCACCAGCATATTTTTACATGGTAGCAAATCCAGCTGAGGAAGAAGATTGCTTAAAAGGAATAGAAGATGTTATAGGAAGAGTTCCTTTCTTTGGTGGCAGTGCAGCAGACAACACAGTCTCAGGAGACTGGAAAATCTTTACTAATGAAGGAGTGTTTAGCGAAGGTGTAGCAGTAGCATTTTTCTACACAGATAAACCAATGGCAAATGTATATACAGGTGCTTATCACGAAACAACAAAATCAGGAATTATTACAAAATTAGATGGAAAAAGAGTATTACAAGAAATTGATGGCGAGCCAGCACTAAAAAAATATGCTAAGTGGACAGGAAAAGATGTAAAGAAATTAATGGGCGGAAATTTACTTGCAGAATCTATTTTAGCACCACTTGGAGTTAAAGATAGATTAGGAGATTTAATTGCAATTCGTCATCCTATGGGTGGAAACAAAGACTATTCTATAAACGTTGGAAACCATTTGTCTGTTAATACAGCAGTTGTACAAATGGAAGCTACAGTAGATGAACTAATAGAATCTACAGGAAAAGCAGTAAAAGAAATAAATAAAGGACTTGGAGGAGAAGTTGGAGCTTACATTTTAGTACACTGTGGAGGAAGAAAATTAGGAATAGGTGACAGAATAGATGAAGTTGCAAAACTAATAAAGAAAGAAGCAAAAGGAGTTCCATTTATTACTATATTTACATTTGGAGAATATGGTTCAGTAGATCATGGAGCAAATACTTGTGGAGGACTAATGTTATCATTCACAGGAATAGGAAAATGAAGAGCCGAGTCTGATACTGGCTTTCTAAATTTAAACAAAAGTCTGGCATCAGACTTGACAGAAATGTCCAGCGAAAATAAAAATTTAAAAGGAGGTACCGGAATGAAAAATTTAATCGGTTATGAATGGAAAGAAGCTTCAAATGGAGCTAAAATAGAAGTTGTAAATCCAGCTACAAGCGAACTTATAGATACAGTACCTAATGTAACTTTGGAGGATATAGACGAGGCTGTTAATGTTGCAAAAATCGAGCAAAAGAAATGGGCTCAAAGACCAATACATGAAAGAGCTAGCATTTTATATAAATTTTCTAGTTTAGTTGAAGAAAATGAAGAAAGACTAGCTAAAATATTATCACAAGAAACAGGAAAGCCTATAAAAGAGGCACATAATGAACTTGCTAATGTAAAAATAGCAATATATGCATTTGCAGAAAGAGCAAAACATTTATATGATGAAAGCATACCAGCAGGAACAGAAGCAGGACAAGAAAAAACAATGCAAATTACACAAAGAGAGCCTTTAGGTGTAATTGCAGCAATAATTCCTTTTAATTTCCCAAGCGACTTATTCTGCCAAAAAGTTCCACCAGCATTATTAATGGGAAATAGTATAATTATAAAACCTTCAAATTATAACCCATTAACATTAATTGAATATGTAAAATTAATGATAGAAGCTGGAGTACCAGCAGGATGTATACAAGTACTAACAGGAGACGGACCTATTGTAGGGCAAGCTCTAGCAGGACATCCTGGAGTAAGTTTAGTATCTTTAACAGGTGGAACAGCAGCAGGAATTCAAACAATGGGTACAGCATCTAAAAACTTAACACATGTTACATTAGAATTAGGTGGAAATGATGCATTTATATTCCTAGAAGATGGAGATATGGACTTGGCAGTAAAAGAAACAATTTGGGGCAGACTATATAATGGAGGACAAGTTTGCTGTGCAAGTAAGAGATTTATAATTCACAATTCTAGAAAAGCAGAGTTTATAGAAAAAATGAAAGACGTTATAAGCAAATTAAAAGTAGGAGATCCTTCATCTATGGAAACAGATATGGGACCTATGATTAATATAAATGCTGCAAAAAGAATAGAAGAGCAAGTAAATAAAACAATTTCCGAAGGTGCTACATTAGTATGTGGAGGCAAAAGAGAAGATGCTTATTACACACCAACTATACTAGATAATGTAACTAAGAACATGGAGATTGCAAAAGACATGGAAGTATTTGGACCAGTTATTCCTGTAATTGGATTTGATACAGAAGAAGAGGCTTTAGAAATTGCAAATCAATCTTCATATGGATTATGCGGATGCGTATTCTCTAAAGACTTCGGAAGAGCATTAAGACTAGCTAACAAATTAGAATGTGGAGGAGCAATAGTAAATGGAGCAAGCTTCTATCGTTCATTTGAAATGCCATTTGGAGGATGGAAACATAGTGGCATAGGAAATGAGGGCGTTTTATCTACATTACAAGAAATGTCTAGAACAAAGACCATTATTTTAAAAAATATTTTGTAAATTATAATTAATTATTTTATTAGAGGCAACAATATATTTTTTTCGCAGTGAGCTTGTGTGGGGACCGGCAAGCTATAAGCTGTTATAAACTTAAGCAGCCTTGCGAAAAGTTTATTACAGCTTATTGTGCAGTTGGGACGAACAAGAAAAAAATATATTGCTGCCATGTAAATAAAATTACAATTATCTAAATTTTTTGTAGGAGGAAAATAACAATGAACGTTACAAAATTTGTTTTAAATGAGACATCATATTTTGGAGAAGGTGCAAGAAGCGTTCTTCCAGAAGAGATTAAAAAAAGAGGATTTAAAAAAGTTTTAGTTGTTACAGATAAATCTTTATATGAGGTTGGAGTTTCTAAAAAAATAACAGATTTACTTGATGAAAACAATATTGAATATGGAGTATTTCACGAGGTGCTTCCAAATCCACCAATAGATAATGTAAATAAAGGTATTGCTATGTGCAAAGAGATTGGTGCAGATTTAATTGTAGCAGTAGGAGGAGGTTCAAGCATAGATACAGCAAAGGGAATTTCTATTGTTATGACTAACCCAGATAGAGCAGATATAGTTTCACTAAATGGAGCATCTAATACAAAAAATAGAGGACTTCCAATTATAGCACTTCCAACAACTGCAGGAACAGCAGCAGAAGTTACAATAAATTATGTTATAACAGACCCAGAAAGAGAAATAAAAATGGTTTGTGTTGACGAGCATGATATTCCAATAGTTGCAATTGTTGACACAGAATTAATGGCATCTATGCCAAAATCAATTGCTGCCTCAACAGGAATGGACGCTTTAACACATGCAATAGAAGGTTATATAACAAAAAGTAGAAATACTATGTCACAAATGTTTTCTATGAAAGCAATTCAACTAATTTATCATAATTTAGAAAAAGCTGTTAACGAAAAAGACCAAGAAGCAATAAATCAAGTAGGATTAGGACAATACATTGCCGGAATGGGATTTTCTAATGTAGGCTTGGGAATAGTACATTCTATGGCACATCAATTAGGTGCTGTTTATGACACACCACATGGTTTAGCAAATGCAATTCTTCTTCCAACTGTTATGAAATTTAATGGAGAGGTAAGTTATGAAGAATTTAGACAAATTCTAATAGAAGGCTTTGATGTAAATGCTAAAGATTTTACAAAGGAAGAGGTAATAAAAACTTTATGTGAAAAAATAAAAGACTTATCTGAAAAAGTTGGAATTACTCAAACAGTAAAAGACACAGGAGCAAAAGAAGAAGATTTCCCAATGCTTGCAGATAAGGCAATGGAAGATCCATGCAAACCAGGAAATCCAAGAGAAGTTACAAAAGAAGACTTTATTAATTTATATAGAGAAGCTTATTAAGAAGAAAAACCCCAGACGAAGTCTGGGGTTTTTATCATAAGCTCATTGAGTTTATGATTTAGAGAGCGGGAAAAGAGTCGTATTCGACGTTATTCCCGAAAATCTGAGAGAGCTTTCGCTCAATCGTCTTGGTGCGATCGTGGGTTTCACCGATGAAGGAGACGGAAGTGACTCCTTTGCAGGAAGTGAGCATCAACTCGTGCAAACGGATTCCTCCAACGACCTTGTCCTTCACGGACTCGATGGCCGTGCGATAGGGATGGTCTGCGGGCAGACCCCGATGCTCGTTCCACGCATGGTAATAGACCTCGGTGGAAGCCTTGTCGTTGATATCGAACTCAGCAGGAAGCGTAATGGTTACCTTCCTCCGATTACCGTACTCGCCCGTGGGACGAATCTTAATGGTAATGGTTGCTGTGCGGACATCGTTGTTGGTCGTATACATAACGACACCTCTCTCTATATATATTTGCTGCACCATATTGGTACAACTAAATATATTATATCACTTTATTATATATTTAGCAATGCTAATTATCGCTTTTTAGTTATAACTGATATTATATCTTACAATAGACGTTAGTTTTACAAACTATATTTTACTTTTACAATTCTCATAACTGATATTATTTATAAATTCTAAACTTCATTTCCTAAAATTTAAAAAAATTAGCTTTGATTTTTTAGCCTTAAATCTTTATTTTTCTGGTTGTACATTTACAGTTTGCTCATGAGTATATATAACCATTCCAGGTTTTGCTTTATTAGGTTTTTTTACATATTTAACATAAGTGTAGTCAACAGGTACGTTTGAAGAAAATTTGGCTTTACTATATTTAGCTGCGATAGAAGCAACTTTGTTAATTACTTCTTGTGGAGGTTGTTTATCTTGAATTCTTAGTATTACATGGCTTCCATGGATGTCTTTGGTATGGAACCACAAATCATTATCACTTGCAAATTTTAATGTTAAATAATCATTTTGAACATTATTTTTTCCAACAAATACGTCAAAATCATCAATTTTAAAACGTATAAATTGTTCTTTGTCAAATTTATATATTCTATTATTAGGTTTTTTCTTTTTAACATTTACTTTATTTTGTTTTTTATTGCTTATGTCTTTTATTAAAACATTATTAGTTATTTCATCATAAATTTCTGTTACTTCTTCTATAGTATTAGAAGCTTCTAACTCGTAAACTATACTTTCTAAATATGAAAGTTGCTCTTGTATTTCATTTTCTTGCTCTTTTACAAAAGATAGAGCATTTTTTAATTTATTATATTTTTTAAAATACTTTTGTGCATTATTATAAGGTGTTAAGCTTTTATCTAGTGGAATTGTAATGTCTTCGCCAGTATAGTAATTATTTAAAGTAATATTTTCTAAGTGTGAATTGTCAAGTTTATACATATTATTTACTATTAATTTTCCATAAAGCTTATAAGTATCCATATTATTACACTCAGCCAGTTTTTTATTAACATTAGTCAGTTTATTATTAAGCTTTTTTACTTTATTTAAAATTAATTTTAATAAACTGTTTCTATATAAAATAAAGTTTTGACTTTCTTCCTTTGTTTCATAGAAATTATCAATAAAGTCATTTATTTGAGTAAAATTATCTTTATTGTTAGATAGTTTTACTGTATAGTTTTGTTCAAAATTAACACAAATTAACTTATCCGCATTTGAATACAAATTATAAAGACAATTATAAACATCCTTAATAGAGGACTCGTTAATAGAGTACGTAATATTTAAATCTTTTATTATACTTTTTACTAATACTTTACTAACTCCGACCATTTCATTTGAAAAAACATCTATTAAATTAGATTTTGCATCAATGTTGTCAGTATTACTAATAATGTTGAAAAACTCTTTATAATTAGAAGTTTTAGTTAAATCGTATTTATTAGATTGAATTTCTTCATATTTATACCCAGGTAATATATTTCGCTTAGAATCCTCAGTTTCTCTAAAGTGCTTCAAAGAATTGATAATAATATTATTTGAATTAATTAAAATAACATTACTATATTTGCCCATTAGTTCTACAACAAGAGTATATTTTTGTAAATTCTTTTCTTCATCTATAGAATCAAAATCTATAAAAACTGTTCTTTCAAGTCCATTAGTATAAATATTTCTTAACCTAGCGCTTGTAAGATATTTTCTTAGAACCATACAGAAATTTGGTGCAGTAAAAGGGTTGCCTTTTACAGAATTTGTTAAATGTATTCTGTAGTTATCAGAAGATGTAACAACTCTTAGATTACTTTTACCAGTTGTTCCATACAGTTTTATTAATACCTCATCTTGATTAGGCTGATATATTTTTTCTACTCTACTATTTAAAATATTTTTATTTAATTCACTTATAATTCCTTTTATCATTAAACCATCAAAAGCCATAACTAATCCTTCCTTTAACAATAAATTTATACCACAAATTGGCAAAAATATCAATTATGATAATTTATATTTAAGTTAATTTTAATTTTGCTGTATAAACATATAAAAATGTAAGTAAAATGTATAGTAATATAGCTAAAAATTGGGACTTTTCTCTTGACATTAATTAAAATAATGTTCTATAATGAAATAGTAAAACTTCAGGAGGTAGCAGTATTATATGGACAAAACAAAGATGTTTTATTCATCAGACATAGATTATAGTAAAAAGACAGATGAAGAGCTAGTGGAAATAATTAAATCTGGGGATAAGTTGGCTGCAAATTATCTTATAGACAGATATAGAAATCTTGTTAATATTAAGGTAAGCAAATACTATATTGCAGGAGCAGAAAAGGACGATATTGTCCAAGAAGGACTAATAGGCTTATTTAAAGCTATTAAATGCTATAGTCCAGAACAGAATAATAGCTTTAAGTCTTTTGCTAATTTATGTATAGATAGGCAACTAATAACAGCAATTAAAACTTCAAATAGACAAAAACATATGCCTCTTAACTCATATTTATCATTAAATATGAATGCATATGATACAGACGATGAAGATAATGACACAACTGTTATGGAAATTTTTAATAATGATACTATAGAAGATCCTCTTGATACATTAACAAAAAAAGAATATTATAAAAGCGTAGAACTTGCTATAGACAAGTCTTTAAGCAAATTTGAAAAAAAGGTTCTAAATAGATATGTTCAAGGAGAAAGCTATGTACAAATAGCTGAAAAATTAGATGCACCAGTTAAGTCTGTAGATAATGCTATTCAAAGAATAAGAAAAAAAGCAATAAAAGATTTAACACAGAAGGAAGAGTAAAAAATAGTAAATCAAGAAATTGTAATACTATATATAATAAAAAAATAATAGAAATAAAATGTATAATTAAATATTAATTATGGAGATAACTAAAAAATATCTCCATATTAAATTATATGCTTCTATAGCTCAGTAGGTAGAGCACAGCCATGGTAAGGCTGGGGTCGCCAGTTCGATTCTGGCTGGAAGCTCCAAATTAAATTTTATAGAAGGGTATGTTTTAATGAACAAAGATAACAAAAGAATAATAAGCAAGAGTAAAGCTATAATTATAGTTTCTGCTTTAATAAGTGTTTCAATAATTCTTATTGCGATATTAGCTACAATTTTTAGTAGGAATTCTACAGCTAATGCAAGTGCTGAAGTAAAGAATACTTACAATGGAGTATATGAAGCAAATGCAGATGAAATTTCAAATAACGAAGTCAACGAGATTCAAGAAAATGTAGATGAAGATGAGTTGAAGAAAATTAATGAGAAAGAAATAAAAAAAGCCGAGGAAGAAGCTAAAAAGAGTGGTCAAGAAGTAAATACGAAAAGTAAATATTTTATAAGAGTAAATGTACAAGCACAAGTAATTAACATTTATACATATGATAAAAACGGAAATTATACTGTACCTGTAAAAGCATTTGTATGTTCAACAGGTAGTGGAACGCCAAGTTCTGGAACATACACTATGGCAGCAAGTGGAGGCAATAAAAGAAGAGTATGGACATTATATGGAGGAGTATATGGACAATATGTAACACCTATAGTAGGAGATATATTATTTCACTCAGTTCCATATTTAAAGAAAAATGGTAATGATGTTGTTCATGATAGCTTAAAATATTGGGAGTATGATAAACTTGGAACAAGAGCATCTATGGGATGTATAAGACTTACAACAAGAGATGCAAAATGGATATATGATAATGTATCTTTATGGACAAAAGTAGAGTTTTATAGTAGCTCAAATCCTGGACCTTTTGGAAAGCCTTCTGCACAAAAAATATCTAACGCACCTGGCAACTTAAAAAATTGGGATCCTACAGATCCAGCACCAAACAATCCATGGAAAACTTATAAACCAGGACAAGATGATACAAAAAACGAAGAAAAAAATGATGTTAAAAATGACGATAATAAGAATACCGTGGAGAATAATAGCGAGAAAAATGAAAGTATAAATAATGTTACAAATAGTGAAAAAGAAAACAATACTATAAATGAAAACAATGAAGTTATAAATAACGTAGAAAATACAGAAGAAAATAATGTAATAAATAATATTATTAATGATACAGATAGTAATACTTTATCAAATAATATAGTAAAGCATGAAAACACGGAAAATGAATTAACAAATACAGAGAAAAAATAAATTACAAATAGTCATATAGAAATTTATTTTGAGAATAAAGTATAAAAAGAAATTGAAAAGAGGTATTTAATTATGAAGATGGGTATAGTTGGACTTCCAAATGTAGGAAAAAGCACATTATTTAATGCAATAACGAAAGCTGGGGCAGAGTGTGCAAATTATCCATTTTGTACTATAGAGCCTAATGTTGGTGTAGTGCCTGTACCAGATGAGAGGCTAGATAAACTAGCAGAAATGTACAATCCACAAAAGGTAACTCATGCTGTTATAGAATTTGTTGATATTGCAGGTTTAGTAAAAGGTGCCAGTAAAGGAGAAGGACTAGGAAATAAGTTTTTATCTCATATTAGAGAAGTAGATAGCATAGTAGAAGTTGTAAGATGTTTTGAGGACAGCAATGTAATACATGTAGATGGAAGCATAAATCCAATAAGAGATATAGACACAATTAATTTAGAATTAATATTGGCGGATTTAGAAACAGTTAATAAAAGAATAGATAATGTAAAGAAAAAAATAAAAGCAGATAAAAAATATCAAGAAGAGTTAGATGTTTTTGAAAAGGTAAAAGAAACTTTAGAAAATGGTAAATCTGCTAGGACTTTAGAGTTAAACGACGAAGAAAAAGAAATAATAAAAGATGCATTTTTATTAACAATAAAACCAATACTTTACATAGCAAATGTATCAGAAGAGCAACTTTCAAATATAGAAAATGACAAGTATGTAAAACAAGTTGTAGATTATGCAAAAAATGAAAATGCAGAAGTAGTACCACTATGTGTTAAAATAGAAGAAGAACTTTCGAGTTTAGATGAAAATGATGAAAAAGAAATGTTAGAAGCCTTAGGGTTAGAAGAGTCAGGGCTAAATAAAGTTATAAAGAAAAGTTATGACTTATTAGGCTTAATGTCTTTTCTTACAGCAGGAGAACCAGAAGTTAGAGCTTGGACAATAAAAAAAGGAACAAAAGCTCCACAGGCTGCTGGAAAAATACATTCAGACATAGAAAGAGGATTTATAAAAGCTGAGGTAGTTTCATATAAGGACTTAATGGAATGTGGTTCAATGAATACTGCAAAAGAAAAAGGTTTAGTCAGAATGGAAGGAAAAGACTATATAATGCAAGATGGAGACATTGTTTTATTTAGATTTAATGTTTAATAAAAATTGAATATTTCTAGGTAAGATTAAAATAATTAAAATATTATGAAGTTAATCAAATTAACATAAAACATAAAAATATGATAAAATAAATCTATAAATTTTGCAAAAAAAATTAAAAATTGACAAAAAATACTTGACTATATAAATATTTAATTATACAATATTAAGAGTGAAGAGATTATTTTCTTGTAATTGTGCATAAATTTAAGAAAATAATTAATAATATAGGTAAAGAGATATCGAAAGAAAAAAGGAGAAGGTAAATTATGAAGAAAATGAAAAAAGTTATGTTAGTTATATTAATTGCAGTACTTACATTGTTAGTTTTACAAAGTATAGTTAGTGCTACAGACACACCATTAAATATTACAAGTGCACTTAATAATACAACTGGAAATAATAACACAAGTGGAACGACAGATCTTCCAATATTAACTTCAAATAATCAACAAAGTACAAATAATACAAACTCTACTAATAATACTACAAACAACACAAGTACAAATAATGTTATAAATAATACTGAGAAACTTCCACAAACAGGACTAACAGAAGATATTACAATAATGTTCTTTATAGTTTTATGTGTGGCTTCAGCAGTATTTGCATATGTAAAAATCAGAAGATATAATGATAGATAATTAAAATTATAGATATATAAATTTAAAAGTATAAGTGTAAACTAAGAAACAATAAAAATAGTAATATAAATAATGGTAAAATTAAAATGTAGAAATATTCGAAGAATTATGTTAAAAATTTAAGCATAATTCTTCTTTTTTTAAATAATTTGTCCAACAACAATTAATCGCTTGCCATTTACATTATTACAAGTTAAAAGAGTAATTACTGTATTTCCATCAGTATTTTGGCTTAAACAAGATAAATCGGTTGGTTCGACTTCGTATTTTTTATAAATTTTATATTCATTCATATTTCCTTTTAAATCATAAATTTTTACTATATCATTTATATTAATTTCATTTAACCTACTAAAAAGCTTGTAATCTACCAAGTTATGACCAGCAATACATAAATTGCCTTTTTCATTTGGCATAGGTCCCGCACATCTACAAAGCGAAACTTTTAAAAGTTCTCTGGAAGTTTTAGATAAAATAGGATAATTTACATTTATTTTATCTATTTGAAGTATTCCAATAACGAAAGGATCTTCTTGTACAACATTGTTGATGTTTTCGCTAATATCTGAATCTAATTTTGAATCTGATGTAGTATAATTTTCACTGTTTGAATATAATTTTGTAATGCTAATAGAGTTTAATAATGCTTTTGATACATTTTCTTTTTGCTCATATGAGTATACGTTACTAATTAATAAAGAAAGAGCTATAATAAAAATAATAATAGAAATAAAAAATTGAAGTTTGTATTGTTTAATTTTTCTATTATTTAGTAATGGGCTTTTTGCAGGAGTATTTTCAAGTTGAGAAACTTGTATAATATTATTAGTTTCATTACGTGTATCGACATTATTATTTTGATTTTTAGATTTATTTAAAATACTTTTTATATTTCTTTTTTTATTATTAAAATCATTTAATATTTGATTCATAATATAATCCTTTCTAATTTTTTATATTTATATTATTTGCAATAATGAAAAAAATATTAAAAGTAAAGTTTATGTTCATAATTTTCATTAAAAAACATAATTAAAAATAGCTAAATACTTATAAAATTTATATATTATTTAAATTATTTGAAAATTTTTAATAAATTTTATAAAAAAAATTCAAATTCTTAAAAATGTATGATAAAATAAGAAAGAAAATTTGAATTAAGGAGAGTGTTTAATTTGGCAAATTTAAAATACAAAAGAGTATTGCTAAAATTAAGTGGAGAAGCTTTAGCAGGAGAAGCAAAAACAGGCCTTGATATTAATGTACTAGATAACCTTTGCAATCAAATAAAAGAATTGGTAAAATTAGGTGTACAAGTAGGAATAGTTGTTGGAGGAGGAAACTTCTGGAGAGGCAAATATGGAAGTAAAATGGAAAGAACAACTTCTGACTATATGGGAATGCTTGCAACTGCAATGAATGGACTAGCACTTCAAGATACATTAGAATCAAAGGGAATTTATACAAGACTTCAGACAGCTATAGAAATGAGAGAAATTGCAGAACCATATATAAAAAGAAAAGCATTAAAACATTTAGAAAAAGGAAGAGTCGTTATATTTGGTTGTGGAACAGGAAATCCATATTTTACTACAGACACTGCAGCAGCACTTAGAGCAGCAGAAATAGATGCAGATGTTATATTAGTTGGAAAAACAGCAGATGCAGTATATTCTGATGACCCAAAAACAAATCCAGATGCAATAAAATATGATGAAATTACATATATGGATATTTTAAATAAAGACTTAAAAGTAATGGACTCAACAGCGACATCATTATGTAAAGATAACAGCATACCACTAGTAGTATTTGCCATAGCTGAACCAGAAAATATAATAAAAGTCGTAAAAGGAGAAACAATTGGTACAATAATAAGATAGGGTATATAATATATGAAAAATTATTATATGTTTGTCTCATTAAATAATTAAATCAAGTGAAAAGATTAAATAAATAATGTTAAGAAATTAGTAAATATTTAGGAGGATTTTATGGATATTAAAGTTTATGAAGAAAAAATGGAGAAAACAATAAGCGTTTTTAAGGAAAATTTAGCAGAAATAAGAGCAGGAAGAGCAAATCCTGCAATATTAAACAAAATAATGGTAGATTATTATGGAGTTCCAACACCAATAAACCAAGTGGCTGGCATATCTGTGCCAGAAGCAAGATTAATAGTAATACAACCATGGGATTTAAACTTATTAAAAGAAATAGAAAAAGAAATTTTAAAAGCAGACATAGGAATTAATCCTAATAACGATGGAAAAGTAATAAGACTAGCTTTCCCTGAATTAAATGAAGAGAGAAGAAAAGAAATAGTAAAAGATATAAGAAAAATGGCAGAGGAAGCAAAAGTAGCTATAAGATCAATAAGAAGAGATGCAATAGATGATGCAAGAGAAGAAGAGAAAAATTCTGTTATTACAGAAGATGAGCTAAAACTAGCAGAAAACAATATACAAAAATTAACTGACAATAAAGTTAACGAAATAGACCAAATATTAGAAGGAAAAGAAAAAGAAGTAATGTCAATATAGCTATTAAGTATTTTTAATTGTGTAAAGATTAATAAAACTAAAAAATAGATAATAAAAGATAATGAAAGAGGAAGTTAAGCATGGAATTTAATAAAGAAAATTTGCCTGTACATATAGCAATAATAATGGATGGAAATAGGAGATGGGCAAAAGAAAAAGGTCTAGAGACAAAATTAGGTCATAAAGAAGGGGCAGAAAATTTAAAGAGAATTGCAAAATATGCAAACGAAATAGGAATAAAATATTTAACAGTTTATGCATTTTCTACAGAAAACTGGAAAAGAACAAAAGAAGAAGTTGGGGCTCTAATGTTTTTGCTAAATTGGTATCTAGATGACTTATTAAATAGTTCGGACTTAGATAATGTAAAAATAAATGTTTTAGGAGATATTACTAAATTAGATGCAGGAACACAAAAACTAATCTTAAAATTAGAAAATAAAACTAAAGACTATACTGGCTTACAACTTAATGTTGCATTTAATTATGGTGGAAGAGACGAAATAACTAGAGCTGTTAAAAAGATAGCAAGTGCAGTTAAAAATAACGAAATATCTATAGACGATATAGATGAAGATTTAATTTCAAATAGTATATATACAGCAGGAATGCCTGACCCAGACTTATTAATAAGACCAGGTGGAGAAAAGAGAATAAGCAATTTTTTACCTTGGCAACTTTCATATACAGAGTTTATTTTCACAGACAAATATTGGCCAGACTTTAATAAAAATGACCTAGATGAAGCAATAGTAGAATATGAAAGAAGAAATAGAAAGTTTGGAGCAAAATAATATAATTAATTACTTTATAAAATTTAAAATATATGATATATTTACTAAACTAAATTATAAAAATTAGTAACCGAGAAAAATATTTAAGAAACAAAAAGTGAAAGGAATTTTTAGAACTATGGAAACAGCAAAGAAAAAAATTAATGTAACAAGAATTGTATCTGGACTAATATTATTTCCTTTAGTCGCAGTAGTTCTTATATGGGGAAATAAATATTTAGTAGACGTATTAATTAGCTTAATAGCAATATTAAGCTTACATGAATTCTATAATGCTTTTAAGGGAAAAGCCAATCCAGTAGAAATTATAGGATATATAGCAGCTGTATCCATAGCTTTTATACATGTAATTCCAGTAAGCTGGATGCTTAAAATAATAGGAGCTGTGCTTGCAGTTTCAATATTAGCTTTATTTTTAACTGTAATAATGAGTAATTTAAAAAGAAACATAGTAGATATATCAATTACTTTTTTTGGAATATGTTATATAGTAATCTTTTTAATGTTTATTTCAATAATAAGAGAAAATTTGCCAAATGGTAGAATTATACTTTGGTTTGTACTTCTTGCAGGTTGGGGTACTGACGTATTTGCTTATTTTGTAGGTAAGTATTTTGGAACTCATAAATTCTCAGAAATTAGTCCAAATAAAACAATAGAAGGTTGTGTAGGAGGTACAGTAGGAGCTACCATTTTAATAGTTGGCTATGCAGCAATTTGTAACAATGTATTTGGAATGAATATAAATTATTTATTAATAGCAGGTATTGGAATATTATTAAGTATTGTTGGCCAAGTAGGAGATTTAGCTGCATCAAGCATAAAAAGATATGTAGGAATTAAAGATTTTAGCCATCTAATTCCAGGGCATGGAGGCATGTTAGATAGAATAGATAGTTTAATATTTATAGCACCTTTTGCATATATATTATTGCATTTAATATATATAATTTAGAAATAATAAAAGTTTTAAATTATTAAAAAGTTATAGCTACTAGTAAATTACTTATATATTAACAAATTAAACTTATAATTTTAATTGTCAGATTTAACTTCTATATTACAACTATCTTAAAATATCATACTTATTTGTAATTTAGACATATTCATAGTTTTAAGATATAGAAAAATATAACAGAATTTATAAATTTGAGTTTAGGAGGCTGTTTTGTTAGAGGCTTTACTTACGATATTAAAAATAGTTTTTATATTAGGTTTTCTTATTTTCATTCATGAAGGTGGTCATTTTATTGTAGCAAAATTGTGTAAAATAAAGGTAAACGAATTTGCTATAGGATTTGGACCAGTTATTTTGAAAAAGCAAGGTAAGGAAACTCTTTTTCAGTTGCGTTTAATTCCATTAGGTGGATTTTGCAACATGGAAGGAGAAGAAGAACGTTCGGAAAATGAGGGCTCTTTTAGTAAAGCAAGTATTCCAAAAAGAATAGCTGTAGTTGCTGCAGGTGGATTAGTAAATATTATATTTGCCTTAATTGTGTACTTCATATTAATGTCATGTGTGGGTAATAATGTATCTAATGTAATAGACACTGTAATGCCAAATTATAGTGCACAAATAGCAGGATTACAAGAAAATGATAAAATTATAGAAATAGATGGTAAAAAAATAAAAAATAAGGCTGATTTAGATGAAGCATTAGAAAAATCTAATGGAAATGAATTAAGCATTTTAATAGAACGAAATGGAGAAGAGCAAGAACTAAAATTTAAGCCAACAGAAGAAAAATATAACTATACAGGAATTGCTGTAAACACTGCCAGTGATGAATTAACTAAAATTGCAGCATTATATCCAGACAGTCCTGGGGCAAATCAAGGACTAGAAGTAAATGATGTAATAATTGCTGTTAATGGTAATTCAGTTGATAATGATGCACAAAAATTAGTTGATTATATTAATGAGAGTATAGGTGAAGAGATAAAATTTACTGTTGAAAGAAATGGAGAAAGTATAGATATTACATTGACTCCAGAGGTTATGTCTAATTACTTACTAGGTGTAAACTTAAAAATGGCAGAAAATAATTTTACAAATAATATTTATTATGCCTTTTGGGATACAGGAGAATTTGCATTTTCTATAGTTGACAATTTAAGATTGCTATTTTCAGGAGGAGTTTCGGTAGATCAACTAATGGGGCCTGTTGGAATATCTGGTGTAGTTGCTCAAACTAATGGATTTGCAGATTTTGTGTATATTTTAGCTTTAATATCAATTTCATTAGGATTTACTAACTTATTACCTTTTCCTCCTTTAGATGGTGGAAAAATTGTAATATTATTAATAGAGGCTATTAGGAGAAAACCACTTCAAGAAAAAACAGAAATAAATATACAATTAGTTGGTTTTATGCTTTTAATGGCACTAATGATTTATGTAACATATAATGATATTTTACGAATTTTTTAACATAAATAAGGATGAAACTTAATAAGTTATGGTTTATTTATTATGTTTTATAGCTTATAATTTATAGCTTATAGTTTATGGTTTATTAATGTTATATTGTGATTTTAAATAGATTTTACTTTTAATTTTGAAAGGAAATGAGAAAAACACATGGAACAAGAAAACGTAATGGTAAAAGAACAAGTAAGAAAAAAAGTAGTAGAAGATAAAAAGAAAGTAAGAGATGTTTTTAAGGACTTTACTACAGACAGTTTTGAACTATACAATTCTTTAATTACATCCATAAATATATTTAAAAAAAGCGGAAGATTAGAAACCACTTTAGAAGCAGAAAATCAAATAAAAATAAAAGATTTAGAAAAATTTGAGATATATTTGGAAAATAGATTTCAATTAAAAAGCGTTTTAATAAAATTAAAATATGCACAAAAATTTGAATTTAATTTAGTAAATGAATGGGAAGATATAATTTCTTATATTTCTAGAAAACATCCTCTCACTAAAGCTTTGTTAAGAGGGAGTATTATTGAAGTAGAAAACAATATTATAAATGTTAATTTAGGGTTTAAAGGTAAAGCTTTATTAGAAGGAAAAAACTTTAATTTAGTACTTTCTGAAATAATTAAAAATTTGTATGGAGAAAATTATAAAGTTGAATTTAAAGAAAATATTTCTGAAGAAAAATTAAAAGAATATCAGGCACACTTAGAAAGTTTGGAAGAGCAAGTTGTTAATCAAGCAAAAGCTGAAATGGCAGAAGCTGTAGAGCATAAAAAAGAAGCAAAAGAGAAAAAGTCAAATGGAGAAAAAAGCGAAAACAGTGGTAATGCTACAAATGGAGAGCCACAATCAACTGAAGCAAGTGAAGGAAAAACAGCAGAAGAGGAAGATACAACAAACCCTGTAATATATGGTAGAGTTGGAAAAATGAGTGATCCTCTTGTTAAAGTAGCAGATTTAACTATAGATAGCGGAAAAGTAATGCTAGATGGAGAAATTTTAGCAACAGAGACGAGAGAACTAAAATCTGGTAAAATTTTAGCGATGTTTAACTTATTTGACGGAAGTAGCACAATAACATGTAAGGTATTTTTAGAAGCTGAAAAATCGAAGGCAATATTAAAAAGAATGTCAAGTGTAAAAGGTGTTAAAGTAATAGGTACCGCACAATTTGACCCATTTGCAAAAGAATTAGGAGTTATTGCAAATGCAATTGTAGAAAGCAATGGAATAAAAAAAGTAGTAAGACAAGACAATGCTCCTGTAAAGAGAGTAGAATTACATATGCATACTCAAATGAGTCAAATGGATGCCATGACATCTGCAGAGGATTTGTTAAAAAGAGCTGTAAAATGGGGTATGAAATCTATTGCTATAACAGACCATGGAGTTGTACAAGCTTTTCCAGAAGCCCATAAGTATTTAGAAAAGGCTCATCCAGATTTAAAAGTAATATATGGTGTAGAAGCATATTTAGCACCAGATACAGTATCTTGTATATCTTTTTCAAAAGGACAAGATTTAGATACAACTTATTGTGTATTAGACTTAGAGACAACAGGACTTTCTTTTAGAACAGAGAAAATAACAGAAGTTGGAATAATGAAAATAAAAAATGGAGAAGTAATAGACGAATTTTCTTGTTTTGTAAATCCAGAAAAGCCAATACCACAAAAGGTTGTTGAAGTTACAAACATTACAGATGACATGGTAAAAGATGCGGAAACAATAGACAAAGTGTTTCCTAAAATATTAGAATTTGTTGGAGATTCTGTATTAGTTGCACATAATGCAGATTTTGATATTGGATTTTTAAAATACAATGCTAAGCAATTAGGGTATGAGCTTAACAATACATATGTAGATACCTTAAGACTTGCAAAAAGTCTATTCCCAGATTTTAAAAAGTATAAACTTGGATTTATTGCAGATAAACTAGGCATTGTAGTTGAGGTAGCACATAGAGCCTTAGATGATGTAGATACAACTGTAAAAGTATTTAATGTTATGATTTCAATGCTTAAGGAAAAAGGTGCTAAAAATTGGGATGACGTAGATAGTTTAGAAATAGGAAAAGCAGATTATAAATCTCTTCCAACATATCATGCAATAATTTTGGCTAAAGACTATGTAGGACTAAAAAATTTATACAAATTAATTTCATATTCACACCTAAATTATTTTTACAAAAAACCTAGAATATTAAAATCTTTATATAAAAAATATTCAGAAGGCTTAATAATGGGAAGTGCATGTGAGGCAGGAGAACTATATAGAGCAATTGTAGCAGGAAAAACAGATGAAGAAATTGAAGAAATTGCTAATGACTACGATTACTTAGAAATTCAGCCTATTGGAAATAATATGTTTATGGTAAGACAAGGCATTGTACCAGACGAAGAAGCTTTAAGAGACATAAATAGAAAAATAGTAGCTTTAGGAGAAAAATTAGACAAACCAGTTGTTGCAACATGCGATGTTCACTTTATGGACCCAGAGGATGAAATATATAGAAGAATATTACAAGCAGGACAAGGGTATGACGACTGTGATGAGCAGGCACCAATATATTTACGTACAACAGAAGAAATGCTAAAAGAATTTGAATACTTAGGTGAAGAAAAAGCTTATGAAGTAGTTGTTACAAACACAAATAAAATAGCAGATATGTGTGAGAAAATAAAACCAATTTCTCCAGAAAAATGTCCTCCACATATTGATGGGTGCGAAACAACAATAAAAGAAATTGCATATAATAAAGCACATGAGCTATATGGAGACCCATTACCTCAAATAGTAGAAGAAAGGCTAGACAAAGAACTTACATCTATTATAAAAAATGGATTCTCAGTTATGTATATAATTGCTCAAAAGTTAGTTTGGAAATCAAATGAAGACGGGTATATAGTTGGTTCAAGAGGTAGTGTTGGTTCTTCATTTGTGGCAAACATGACAGGTATTACAGAAGTTAATTCACTTCCTCCACATTATAGATGTCCAAATTGCAAGTATTCAGATTTTACAGACTATGGATATTTATGCGGATTTGATTTGCCAGATAAAGATTGTCCAAAATGTGGGCATAAGTTGGTTAAAGATGGGATAGATATACCTTTTGAGACATTCTTAGGATTTAATGGAGACAAAGAGCCTGATATAGACTTAAACTTCTCTGGTGAATATCAAGCTAAAGCACACAAGTACACAGAAGTAATATTTGGTAAAGGTACGACATTTAAAGCAGGCACAGTAGGCACTGTCGCAGATAAGACAGCATATGGATATGTAAAAAAATATTATGAAGAAAGAGGAATACCTGTAAATAATGCAGAAGTTTTAAGATTAGCACAAGGGTGTACTGGAATAAAAAGAACAACAGGTCAGCACCCTGGTGGAATCATAGTTGTTCCAAAGGGAAGGGAAATATACGAATTTACACCTGTACAGCATCCAGCAGATGACCCTAATTCAGATATTATAACAACACATTTTGATTACCACTCAATAGACCAAAACTTACTAAAGTTAGATATACTTGGGCATGATGATCCTACAATGATAAGAATGTTATTCGACTTAACAGGTAAAGACCCAACAAAAGTACCGTTAGATGATAAAGAGACAATGTCAATATTCTCTTCTACAAAAGCTTTGGGAGTTACTCCAGAGCAAATACATTCAGAGGTTGGTTCATATGGTATACCTGAGTTTGGAACCAAGTTTGTTAGAGGAATGTTGGTAGATACAAGACCTACTACATTTGACGAATTAATACGTATTTCAGGTTTATCACATGGTACAGATGTATGGCTAGGAAATGCACAGACATTAATAGAAGATGGAACAGTAACTTTGCAAGATGCTATATGCTGTAGAGATGATATTATGATTTACTTAATAAAAATGGGATTAGAGCCAAATAAAGCATTTAAAATAATGGAAACAGTTCGTAAAGGTAAAGCATTAAAAGACCCAGAAAAATGGGAAGGTTTTAAAGCAGCGATGAAAGAAAAAGATGTTCCAGACTGGTATATAAAATCTTGTGAAAAAATAAAATACATGTTCCCAAAAGCACATGCTGCAGCATATGTAACAAATGCATTTAGAATAGCATGGTTTAAAGTACATGAGCCAAAAGCATATTACACAGCGTATTTCACTATTAGAGCAGATGAGTTTGATAGTGATATTATGTGCCATGGAGAAGAGCGAGTAAAAAATAAAATGAAAGAAATTGATTTAGCAGGAAATGGTGCAACAACCAAGGATAAAAATATGTATGCTATATTAGAATTGGTTATGGAAATGTATGAAAGAGGTATAAACTTCTTGCCTATAGACTTATATAAGTCACATTCAACAAAATTTAGGATAGAAGAAGACGGAATAAGACCTCCACTTAATAGTATACCTGGACTTGGAACAGTTGCAGCAGAAGGAATAGAAGAAGCTAAGAAAGATGGCAAGTTTATGTCAATAGACGACTTAAAAATACGTTCAAAAGTAGGTAAATCTGTAGTAGAACTATTGGACAAAGCAGGATGTTTAAAAGGCATGAGCCAAAGTAATCAAATGAGTTTATTTGGATAAAGTTTTTATACATTAAACAAGTAACTTATTTAAAACTTAATTTAGGCAATTTGAAAATTATTCATAATAATATAATAAAAAGTTCTTAAATGTAGGGAGTATTCTATATTTTAAGAGCTTTTTATATTGCCTTTTTATGTAAATTATGCTATAATGTGCTAGAAATTAATTAAAAAGGGTGTTAGTATGAAAATAAAATCTACAGAGCAACTAACAAAAGATTTAGAAAGTATAATAAGACGTTTATACAGAAATGAAGATATGGAAGCTGTAAGAAAGATTGTTGAAAGCACATTAGAGCAATCAGAAAAAGAGAGAATTAAACAAGGACCAAGTAAAAAAAACGAAATAATAAAATTGGCTAAAGAATTAAAAACAATCGCTGAAATTGCAGAAAAAGTTAAGTGTAACAAAAGTTATGTTAGGACAATAAGAAATCGTGAAGGAATATATTCATTAAAAAAAGTACGAGAATTGATTCAGGAAGGAATAAGTGCCGAAGATATAGCAACGCAAGGAAACGTTAACTTAGATGCGGTAGAAAAATTAAAAGAAAGTAATATAAAATCAGAAAGCATAGTAGAGCTTCTAAAAGAAATAAAAAGACCGGAAGAAATTGGAGAAAAATGCCAATGTTCACAAACTCATGTTTATAATGTAAGAGAAAAAAATAAAATATATTTAAGAAGACAAGTAATAAAATTAATAAAATCAGGAGAGAGTCCAGAAAATATAGCCACAGAAGGAAATGTACATTTAGGAGCAGTTATAAAATTAAAAGAAGAAATAGAAAAGAGTAGTAAAAGAGAAAAAGAAAAAACACCAAAAGCAAAAAAAATAATGGAACTTTCGAAGGATCTAATTGGAGATGAAGAGATAGTAGAAAGATTAGGAATCTCAATTGGGTATGTTTGGTATGTAAGGAGTAGAGAAAAGATATATTCAAGGCAAAAAGTAGAAAATATGTTGAGAGATGGTATATCAGCAGAAAAAATAGCAAAAGAAGGAAATGTAAATTTAGAGGCAGTTGTAAAACTAAGAGGGAATAGTATAAAATCAGATAGAATAGTAGAACTTCTAAAAGAACTGAAAAGTCCGAAGAAGATTGGAACTGAATGTCAATGTTCACAAGCTTATGTTTATATGGTGAAAAAAAATAATAAAATATATTTAAGAAGACAAGTAATAGAATTAATAAAGGCAGGAGAGAGTCCAGAAGAAATAGCAAAAGAGGGAAATGTAAATTTAGAAGCAGTTATAAACTTAAAAGAAGAATTAGAAAAGATTAGTAAAAAAGAAAAAGAAAAAACACCAAAAGTTAAAAAAATAATAGAACTTTCTAAAGATTTAATTGAAGATAAAGAGATAGCAGAAAGATTAGGAACCTCAATCGGTTATCTTTGGTATGTAAGGAGTAGAGAAGAAATATATTCGAGGCAAAAAGTAGAAAAAATGTTGAGAGATGGGGTGTCTGCAGAGAAAATAGCTGCAGAAGGAAATGTAAATTTAGATGCAGTTGTAAAATTAAGAGACGAACTAGAAAGAAGTAATAAAAGAGAAAAAGAAAGAACACCAAAGGTTGAAAAAATAATAGAATTTGCGAAGGATTTAATGGGAGATGAAGAGATAGCAAAAAGATTAAAATGCACAAAAGAATATGTTTGCTATGTAAGGAACAATGAAGGGATATATGCAAAACAAAAAGTACAAAGAATGTTGAAAGATGGAATGTCTGCAGAGAAAATAGCTGAAGAGGGAAATGTAAATTTAGATGCTGTTATAAATTTAAGAGAAGAATTAGAAAAAAGCCGTAAAAAAGAAAGAACACCAAAAGTTGAAAAAATAATAGAATTTGCGAAGAATTTAATTAAAGACGAAGAGATAGCCAAAAGATTAAAATGCACAAGAGGATATGCTTGCTATGTAAAGAACAATGAAGGAATATATTCAATAAAAAAAGTAACAGAGTTAATAGAGCTAGGGAAAAATCCAGAAGAAATAGCCAAAGAAGGAAAAGTGAATGTAGAGGCAGTTACAAAATTAAAAGAAAAGTTAGAAACAGAAAAGATAAGAAAAAAAGAAGAAGCAGAGAAAAAAGAAAAGGAAAAGTTAGAAAGAAGGCAAAAAAGTAAAGACAGTGGAAAACATAGAAGGAAAAGAGTAAGATTAGACGAACAAAAAAAGAAACAATTAATCGAAGATGCAAAGAATTTAAAATCAGGAGTAGAAATAGAAAGTATATTACAAATTAGTCGTACTTATGTAAAGAACATTATGGATGGAGAAGGAATATATACTAGGGCAAAAGTAAAACAATTAATAAAAGCAGGAAAAAGTCCAGAAGAAATAGCACAAGAAGGGAATGTAAATATAGAAGCAGTTATAGAATTAAAAAACGAAATTGAAGAATTAAGGAGAAAAAAAGAAAATAAGACAAGTAGAAATATTCCGGGAGCTGTGTATGGGACAAGTAAAATAATAGCTTTGATTAAAGCTAATAAAACAAATGAAGAAATAGCAGACTTAGGAAATGTGAGTGTAGAAAAAGTTGAAAATATAAGAAAGCAGTTAGAGCAAGAGCAAATAAAAGATATTAAGGATTTGCATAGTCCACGCCAACAAATAGCTATAGGAGCTGACAGTACAATAGGTAATGGAGAAAATAAAGGCGAACTTAGAGAAGATAAAATAATAAAAGAAGCAAGTAGTACTTCTTCTAAAAAAACTGGAGAATTGCAAGAGAATTCTAGCATAAATAAAAGTGAAAGCAAAAATCCTGATAAAACTAATAATGCTATATTGCAAATGGCTCGAAGAGTTAAAAGTGTAGATAAAATAGTAGCAGTACTAGGAATACCAGAATATACAATAAGAAATCTTTTAAGAAAAAATAATATATTACCAAGAGAGGATATAATTTCTCTAATAAATAAAGGTGAAAAAACTTTACAAGAAATAGCACAAGAATCTGGAGTTAATTTAAAAGCCTTAGAAGGATTAAACGAAAGAATTTTACAAGTAAAACAAGCAATAGCTAATAATCCAAAAAGAAAACAAGCAATAGAATTATTACAACAAGGAAAAAGCGAGAATGAAGTAGTAGCTATTACAAGGTTAAGAAAAGAAGTTATATTAGAAATGAAAGAACTAATAATGGGCAGGGTAGAAAAGCCTATAAGTGCTGCAAGACAACAAGCCGATTTTAAACTAGATATGTTTAATTTAAGGTCATCAATTAATGCAATGCAACAGCACTCATCAAGAATACAAGCAGAAACAACTGATTTAAAAATACAAAAAATATTGTATAAATATCCTGAGTTTTTAGGAAGAAAAGAATATGCCTTTTTTGCGTATGCATATTCTAAGGTTAGTGAATATATAAAAGCAATAGATATTGGCGAAGAATACTTAGGTTTAGATACACCATCAATTTCTGCATTAAAGAGCAAAATTGAGGAAGTGCTACAAGAAGAGAAGGAAAAAGAAAAAATAGGAGCAACTATTGGAGACTCTAATGGAGATGAAAGATAAAAAGGAGAGAAACAAATGAGTTTAGAAGAAATTTTTTCAATAAAAAATATAATTATTTATTTAATTGTAATTAATTTGATAGCATTTTTTATAATGTGCTTGGATAAGAGAAAAGCACAAAAAGGAAAATGGAGAATTCCAGAAAATACATTACTATTACCTGTTTTATTAGGCGGAGGAATTGGTGGTATTGCTGGGATGTATGTTTTTAGACATAAAACAAAAAAAGCAAAATTTTACATAGGTTTTCCACTTATATTAATTTGTGAAATACTTTTAGTAGTTTTTATTTTAATGTAGTGTAGTATAAAAAGTATGAGATTGTTTTTATCTCATACTTTTTATATGTAAATAATCTTACGGTTATGCCGATAGTAACAATTTACATTATTTAATAAAATTAGAGTATTTTATATAAAAAAGCTATAATAAAATATTAAATAACATTAATTTCCAATTACATAATATAATAATAAGTTTTCATAAAATATAAGCAATAATAACTGTGGAAAAGTCGGAAATAGAAGCTACTATTTTCAGTTATTCACAGAGTTATCCACACTTTCCACAACCTGCTAAAAATTATTTTTGTAAACTAAAAACAACAAATGTGTAATAAATATTTCCGGAATGTAAATTTTTTGTAACAATTGTATAAAAACTTTGTCGTAGTTTTGTGTTTTATAAAATAAAAAAATATATAATAAAATATTTTGTCGGACATATTATTACAAATAGGTTACAAATGTATTTTTATTTAGATTAAAAATTAAAATATAACTTGTGGATAACTTCATGTAATATACATACTATATAATATGGAGGAGAGATTATGAAATGTTGTAATAATTTATATGAAAATTTATTTAAAGTTATAATTATTATTTCTATAGTAATTATTATAATAGTTACTATAGGCTGTTGCGTTTCGAAAAATGAGACACCAAATGTTTTAACGGCAATCGCAGTAGAAGGAGATAATACAGCTATAGGGACGACTAGCATAAAATTTAGTACAAATGAATTGGTAGAAGGAAACGCAATAAGTCATACAAATGGAAGTGATGAAATACAGATAAATGAAACAGGAATTTATCAAATTTCATACCAATTATATGGAGAAAGGGAGACTTTTGGAACTTTTAATTTTGCGGCTGTAATATTAGTGAATAACAATGCTGTAGAAAGCACTTTTAACGATACACCAATATTAAGGGACAACGTAATAAATAGAATGACTTTAACAAGTACTATAATTTTACAATTAAATGCAGGTGATTCATTAAAATTACAGGGGGTATCGATAGAAGATATAATATATTCAAGAGCAAGAATAGATATAGAAAAAATTTAGTAAAATTAATTTTTAATTAAAATACTATATTAAAAGGAAAATTAAGAAGTAAAAGTAAAAGTAAAATTAAAATTAAAATTAAAATTAAAATATAAATATAAATATAAAAATATTAGATATATAAAAATGTATATAAAAATGTATAACTTATTTTTCTTGACAATAAATAAAAATCGTAGTAGTATATATAATATTAATAAAGTGCGATGAAAAAGAAAAAATATGGTAACTTATGCAAAAGAGAATTGGGATAGGTGAAAGCCAATCATAAGAGCTATATGGGGAGCTTTGGAGCATTATGAAATAAAGAGGATAAATTTTTATTTATCAATTAGGGTGGAACCGCGGAAAATTTAACTTTCGTCCCTAGCTATTAATTTAGCTAGTGTCGAAAGTTTTTTGTATTGTAAGATAAAATTTACTTTTTATGTAATACTGTAAAAATATAGAGACTTTCGACATAGCAAGAAGTAGGAGGTTTTATTATGGAAAATTTAACAATGGACAAAATTGTAGGACTTTGTAAGAACAGAGGATATGTGTATCCAGGTTCTGAGATTTATGGAGGTTTAGCAAATACTTGGGATTATGGACCTTTAGGAGTAGAACTAAAAAATAATATTAAAAAAGCATGGATGAAAAAATTTGTACAAGAAAGCAAATATAATGTGGGACTAGATGCAGCAATACTTATGAACCCTGAAGTTTGGGTAGCATCAGGGCATGTAGGAAACTTTTCAGATCCTTTAATTGATTGCAAAGAATGCAAAACTAGACATAGAGCAGATAAGTTAATAGAAGAATGGGCACATGAACAAGGAAAAGATATGATTGCAGACGGAATGAGCGATGAGCAATTAATAAATTTCATAAAAGAAAATCATATTCCTTGTCCAAACTGTGGAAAAGAAAATTTTACAGATATTCGTAAATTTAACTTAATGTTTAAAACATTCCAAGGTGTTACAGAAGATAGTAAATCTGAGATATATTTAAGACCAGAAACAGCACAAGGAATATTTGTTAACTTTAAAAATGTAATGCGTACAACAAGAAGAAAACTACCTATGGGTATAGCACAAATAGGTAAGGCTTTTAGAAACGAAATAACTCCAGGAAACTTTACATTTAGAACACGTGAATTTGAACAGATGGAATTAGAATTTTTCTGTAAGCCAGGAACAGACTTAGAGTGGCATAAATATTGGAAAGAATTCTGCGAAAATTGGTTATTAAGTTTAGGGATGAAAAAGGAAAATATAAGACTAAGAGACCACTCACCAGAAGAACTATCACATTATAGTAATGGAACAACAGACATAGAGTTTACTTTCCCATTTGGATGGGGTGAGCTATGGGGAATTGCAGACAGAACGAATTATGACTTAAAACAACATATGGAACATTCTAAAGAAGATATGACATATTTAGACCCTGAAACCAATGAAAAATATATACCATACTGCATAGAACCATCACTTGGATGTGATAGGGTAGCTTTAGCATTTTTATGTAATGCCTATGATGAAGAAGAAATAGCAGAAGGAGATGTAAGAACAGTATTACATTTGCATCCAGCATTAGCACCTTATAAAGTTGCAGTACTTCCATTATCTAAAAAGTTAAGCGAAAAGGCAGAAGAAATATATAGTAGTTTATCAAAGAAATTTATGTGTGACTATGATGAGGCAGGAAGTATAGGAAAACGTTATAGAAGAGAAGACGAAATAGGCACACCATACTGTGTAACTATAGACTTTGACACATTAGAGGATAACTGCGTAACAATACGTGATAGAGATACAATGGAGCAAGTAAGAGTAAAAATAGATGAGCTAGAAGCTTGGATACAAGAAAAAGTAGATTTTTAGGAAATTGGGACCAGATCATTTTTCCTCTTTTAGGAAATTTAGATCTGGTCCTTTTTTCTTTCATGACCTGTCCCTAATTTCCCAAATTGGGAAGTTGGGACCTGTCCCCAATTTCCAAGATACAACTCCGAATTTGTCTAAAAAATCATAGACTTTTCTATTTTCTATTGAATAAACCTTCCAAATGTTATATACTATTTCTAGTTCTAAAACGAAGGAGGAGGATAAGATGGACAATATTAAAGTAAATTTTGATAATGTCGATGTAACCGAAAAAAATATTATGAAGTATGCCGAAGAGGTAGAAAAAATTCATGATGAATTACATAAAAAAGCAAATGACCCAAAAGAATTTTTAGGATGGATGGAGTTACCAACCAATTACGATAAAAAAGAGTTTGAAAAAATAAAAAAATCTGCAAAGAAAATACAAGATAATTCAGATGTACTAGTTGTTATTGGTATAGGTGGTTCTTATTTGGGAGCAAGAGCAGTTATAGAAGCTCTTACACATACTTTTTATGCATATTTGCCAAAAGAACAAAGAAAAACTCCTCAGATTCTATATGTTGGAAATAACTTAAATCCAAACTATATTAATGATATTATAGATTTAATTGGAAATAGAGATTTTTCTATAAATGTAATTTCTAAGTCTGGTACTACAACAGAGCCTGCAATTGCGTTTAGAATTTTTAGAGAAATATTGGAAAATAAATATGGTCTAAAAGAAGCTCAAAAAAGAATTTTTGTAACAACAGACAAGAAAAAAGGAGCATTAAAACAACTTGCAGATACAGAAAAATATACAACTTTTGTTATACCAGATAATATAGGAGGCAGATATTCTGTTTTAACAGCAGTAGGTTTGTTACCTATTGCAGTTGCTGGAATAGATATAACAAAATTAATGAATGGTGCAAGGTTTGCACAAGAAAAGTATGTAGACAAAAGTTTAAAATATAATGACTGTTATAAATATGCAGTTATAAGAAATTTATTATATAAAAACAGTAAAAATATTGAAATTTTGGTTTCTTATGAGCCAAAACTACATTATATGATTGAATGGTGGAAGCAACTATTTGCTGAAAGCGAAGGAAAAGACGGAAAAGGAATTTTCCCAACTGGAGCAGAGTTTACAACAGATTTACACTCAATAGGACAATACATTCAAGAAGGAAGAAGAAACTTATTTGAGACTGTAATAAATATTGAAAAAAGCAAAAATGACATAGAAATAAAAGAAGATGCAGATAATTTAGATGGACTAAATTATATTGCAGGTAAAAAGCTAGACTATGTTAATAAAAAGGCTATGGAAGGTACAATAAGTGCACATGTAGATGGTGGAGTACCTAATATAGTTATTAATATGAGTGAGCTAAATGAAGAAACACTAGGACACCTAATTTATTTCTTTGAACTAGCAGTTGCAATGTCTGGAAATTTAATAGGAGTAAATCCATTTAATCAACCAGGTGTAGAAAAATATAAGACAAATATGTTTAAGCTACTAAAGAAACCAGGATACGAGGATAAAAAATAAGGTTGAGTTTTATAATAACTATTTCGTTTTAATTTAAGTATTAATTAAACAAAATCAGGGCAAAACGAAATAACAAAGTATAAAATAAGCCATAATAAAGTAAAATGCAATTTAGAAGGGAAATGATTTTATGGTAAAAGTAGAATTAAAAGACGGCTCTAAGCTAGAAATAGAGTCAGGCATGTCTATTTTAGATATAGCAAAAAAAATAAGTGAAGGATTAGCCAGAAATGCAATGGCTGGAAAAGTTGATGGAGAAGTAAAAGATTTACGTTACCCAATAGAGAAAGATTGCAAATTAGAAATTTTAACATTTGACGACGAAGATGGAAAAAAGGCATACTGGCATACAACTGCACACATTATGGCACAAGCAGTTAAAAGATTATATGGTGAAAATGTAAAGTTAACTATAGGACCTTCAATTGAAAACGGTTTTTATTATGACTTTGATGTAGAAAATCCAATTTCAGAAAATGACTTTGAAAAAATTGAAGAAGAAATGAAAAAAATAATAAAAGAGGATTTACCTTTAGAAAGATATACTCTTCCAAGAGATGAGGCTATAGCTTTAATGAAAAAGATGGACGAGCCTTATAAGGTAGAATTAATAGAGGAGTTACCAGAAGGTGAGGAAATTTCTTTCTATAAACAAGGAGACTTTACAGACCTTTGTGCAGGACCACATTTAATGAGTACAGGTAAAGTTAAAGCAGTAAAACTACTTTCTACATCAGGAGCTTACTGGAGAGGAAACGAAAATAATAAAATGCTTCAAAGAATATATGGAATTTCTTTCCCTAAAGCAAGTCAAGTAGAAGAATATTTACAAATGTTAGAAGAAGCTAAACAAAGAGACCATAGAAAAATTGGTAAAGAATTGGAGTTATTTATGACACATCCATTAGTAGGTTCTGGACTTCCAATGTATTTGCCAAATGGTGCTGTTGTTAGAAAGCTTTTAGAAAGATATATTCAAGACAAAGAAACTGCAATGGGATATCAACATGTATATACGCCATCTCTTGCAAATGTAGATTTATATAAAACATCTGGACATTGGGACCATTACAAAGAGGATATGTTCCCTGTAATGAAAATAGATACAGAAGAATTAGTTTTAAGACCAATGAACTGCCCACACCACATGTTAGTATATAAAAACAAAATCCACTCATACAGAGACTTACCAATTAGAATTGGTGAGCTTGCACATGACTTTAGATTTGAAGATAGTGGAAGCGTTTGCGGACTAGAAAGAGTTCGTGAAATGTGTCAAAATGATGCACACTTATTTGTAAGACCAGACCAAATTAAAGAAGAAGTTGCAAGAGTAGTACAATTAATACTATCTGTTTACAAAGACTTTGGATTTAAAGATTATAGATTTAGATTATCTTTAAGAGATAAACAAGACAAACATAAATATTTCGATGATGACGAAATGTGGGAAAAAGCAGAAAGTCAATTAAGAGAAATATTAATAGAACTAGGACTTAACTTCTATGAGGCAGAAGGAGAAGCAGCATTTTATGGACCAAAATTAGATGTTCAATTAAAATCTGCTGTAGGACATGATGTAACAGTTTCTACATGTCAATTAGACTTCTTATTGCCTGAAAGATTTGAGCTAGAGTATGTTGGCCAAGATGGAGAAAAACATAGACCAGTTGTAATTCATAGAGCCATTTTAGGTACATTTGATAGGTTTATGTGCTTCTTAATAGAAGAGACAAAAGGAGCTTTCCCATTATGGCTAGCACCTACACAGGTAAAAGTATTAACTATTTCAGACAAGCAAATAGATTATGCTAAACAAGTAGAAGAAAAACTTCAAGAAAAAGGAATAAGAGTTTCTGTTGATGATAGAAGCGAAAAAATAGGTTACAAAATCCGTGAAGCTCAACTTCAAAAAGTTCCATATATGCTTGTAATTGGTGACAAAGAAATAGAAGCAAATGCAGTAGGAGTACGTTCTAGAACAGACGGCGATATTGGCCAAATGAAATTAGACGAATTTGTAGAAAAAGTTGTAGATGAAGTTAAAAATTACAAATAAATAATATTGGAGGAAAGATGCCAAGAAATACAGATGAAAACAAAAACATATTAGAAGATAAATTAAAATTTATAGGCTTAAACCTAAAAAGGCTACCTAGCTTTTTAAAGGACTTTGAGCCTTTAAATTTTAAGCCTACAAAATCACATGATGACATAAATTATAAAATTTATAAATATGTAAATGTATTAGATGTAGAAATTTTGCTTACTCCACTAGATAGAACCGCGGATTTAGAACAAAGATATAAAAAAGCAGAGCCACTATGTAACTATCTAGATACAAGTACTAAAAAGAATGCAGAAAAGTTTGAGACTTTTATGGAAATGCTAGACAATTTAGACTTAGACGAAATAGAAAAATTAGACCAAGAGCAAGAAAAACTAAATGAGCAAATTCCTTTAAAAGTTAAATATAAAAATAATTATATCTGGCAAATTTACTATGCTCCGGAAAGTAAAAAATATTTTATGCTTGTACCAACAACAGAAGTAAATAATAGTGCTTTGTTTTACTTAATAAAAAAACAAATAGAAAGCAAAAAATCTAAAAAGAAATTTTATATATTTGTTCCAATAACACATATGGAATATTCAGGCAATTTGTATACAAGTCTCCAAATAACAGATTTGGAGAACTATTTATGGTATTTTACCAAAGAATGGCCTACTATATTTGAGGTGTTTGATAAAAATGGTAATTCTACAATTAAAATAGTAGGAAAGGCAAAAGTTTATGACAACATTGTAAGTGACTATATAATGGAGTTTAAAGATAAAGACAGTTGTATAGAAAAATATAAATTATTAAAAGCTTTGTTTTTGCTTTCTACAAGCTTTCCAAACGATTATACATTTAAAACAGCAATAGGTGAAGAAGGCGAGTTGGAGTTTAAATATAATGGTCAATTTATAAAATATGAAAATTTACCAGAATTTATAAAAGAGCAAGCCAAAGAAAAGACAGAAGAAATTAAGACTACAATTAAAGAAAAAGCAAAAAAGGAAGCATTGTTAAGAAAATTAAAGAAAAAAATAGAAGAGCAAAACGCAGAATATTTAGAAAAGCAAAAACAAATTTCTACATTTTTGGAGTGTAAAAAAACTTTTTTTGGAAAGGTTAAATACTTCTTTAATGGAAGAAAGAAAAAAGAAGTTGTGTCAATAAAAAGAAGAGTAAAAAATGAAGAAGAGCAAGAAGAGGTTCAAGCTCCTCAAAAAGAAATTGTAACATATGAATTTGTAGAGAAAAAAATATATACAATAGAAGATATTATAGAAATAGTAACTAAACTAGATTCTATTAGAAAAGAATATAAAAATATAGATTTAGATGTAAAGGCAGCAGAGCTAAAAACAGAAAATTTAACAAGAAAAATAAAAAATGCAAAAATATATATTGCAGAAATAAATAGTCATAAAAAGAGCATTTTTGAATTCTGGAAATTTGCTAATAAAGACGAACTACCAGGCTTAAATGAAGGAGACTTAGACGAAAACGAAAATGACAAAATAGGAAAAATATTTGATGTAGATAGTGACATTGCAGAATTAGGTAAGAAAATAGACGAAGTACAAAGAGTAAAACTTTCTAAAAACGAAGCTGATGCTTTGTTTGTGTTTAGATATTGCAGTAGAACTATGCAAATTTTAAATGAAACTAAGAAGAGTACAGATTTAACAGAAAAACAATTAAAAGAAATAGAAAAAGAATTAAAACAACTTAAAAAATCATTTAATGCAGATTTAAAAAATATAAATCTTATAGAATTTGACGTATTTGGAAGTATTCTTTCAAACGAAAAAGATAAATCTTCAATTAACAATGTAAGACACAGAGAAAATCAAAAAGACAAATACAGAATATTAAACATCAACAAAGAAATAACACTTGAAGATTTTATAGACAATGTTAGAAATTGCTTAAATCTAGTTAAAGAAGTTTTAAACAAAATAAAAACAAATTCAGAACTTTCTATATATAAGCTAAGTAGCAAAAAAATGAAAATAGAAAATTTAAACATATTCAATATAAATCCAAAAAATGAATTCAAAGATGTGGACTTTTCAAAAGATAAAGAAGTGTATTTGTATAAAATTAATATAAAGGAAAATACGCCAGTTGCATTTTACACAAACTATGTGTTTTACGACAATTTTAACAAAACTTTACCAGTGGGGATGGACATTTCTACAGAAATTTTATTTGATACGTTCAAGTCAAAAATAAAAGAAATAAATCAAGAAACATTTAACATTAATGTGTATGACGATGAATATACTAGTAAAGTACTTAAGGTAAATGTAGTAGAATATGAGAACTAGAAAGGAATAAAAATAATATGGATTTAGTCTATAAAGGCGATACAAAAATAAAAATGGAAGAACACAAAAAAATTATAGATATATTTAAAAATGAAATAGAAAACAGCAAAACAGAAATAATAGCTTGCAAATGTAATAACGAAATAAGAAGTTTAAGCTATGAGCCAGAAGAAAATGAAACAGTAGAATTAATAGATGTTTCTTCAGCAGATGGTATGAGAATATATGTAAGAGGATTGCTTTTAATAATGTCAAAAGCATTTCATAAACTATACCCAGAAGCTTTGCTTACTGTAAATTATCAACTATCAAATGCAACATTTTGTCAAATTGATAACATGGAAGCAACAGAAGAAATGATTGAAAATGTTAGCAAAGAAATGGAAAAAATAATAGCTTCTGACATAGAAATAAAAAAAGTTGTTATGACAAAAGAAGAAGCAGCGAAGTTTTACGATAAAGAGCAAACATTAAGAGGAAGGCTACAACTTGACAACAAGGATAAAGATACAGTTTCACTATATTTCTGCGAAGATTATTATAATTACTTTTATGGAGTTATGCCAATTTCAACTGGATATACAAAAACATTTGAGTTAAAAGTATATAATAATGGATTTTTAATAAGATATCCAAGTAGAAAAAATCCAGAGAAATTAGAAGAATATAAAGAAAATAAGAAATTATTAAATACTCTTCAAGAATATGAAGATATACATAGAATTTTAGGAATTAATACAATATATAAGCTAAACAGAGAAATATTAAATGGAAACGAAAAAGACGTAATACTTTTAGCAGAAGCATTACACGAGAAAAAAATATCTGACATAGCAGATAAAATTGTAAATAGAAATGACGTAAAAGTAGTATTAATAGCAGGACCATCATCTTCTGGAAAAACTACATTTGCTAAAAGGTTAGGTCTTCAACTAAGACTTAATGGATTAAAACCAGTAACTATATCTGTAGACAACTACTTTGTAGAAAGAACAGATACTCCTTTAGACGAAAACGGAAACTACAATTTTGAATGTTTGGAGGCAATAGACCTAAAACTATTTAACCATGACTTAATAGAACTACTAAAAGGTAATGAAATACTAATGCCAACATTTAACTTTAAAACAGGTTGCAAAGAATATACTGGAGAAACAATGAAATTGGGTTCTGATGAAATTTTAGTAATAGAAGGTATCCATTGCTTAAATGACAAACTAACAGCAGCAATTCCAAGAGAAAACAAATATAAAATATATATTAGCAACTTAACTGTTTTAAATATTGACTACTTTAACAGAATTTCAACTACAGATAGTAGACTAATAAGAAGAATAGTAAGAGACTATAAATTTAGAAGCTATAATGCAATGCACACACTTCAAATATGGAACTCTGTTAATAGAGGAGAAGAGCAATATATTTATCCGTTCCAAGAAGAAGCGGATAGCATGTTTAACACATCACTAATATATGAATTTTGTGTATTAAAAAAATTTGCAGTACCTTTGCTAGAAAGTATTAACAGTAGCTACCCTGAATACTCAGAAGCAAGAAGACTACTAGAATTTTTAAAATACTTTGAAACAATAGACATGGAAAATGTACCAAAAAACTCATTATTAAGAGAATTTATAGGAGACAGTATATTTGAATATTAGGAAACAAGGATATGTTTCAAGACTGACGAAATAACTCTATAAGAATAGTTAAGTATGATAAATTAATTATATTTTTATAAAAGGTTTAGTAGGCTTTCCTTAAAAAGCCTAAATTTTTTATATAGAAAGAGTATAGAAAAAATGGGAAGAAAATTTACAGAAATAGACGAAGAATTTATATGCGAAAATTGTGGCAAACTAGTAAAACCACTTGGATACTCATGTAGAAATCACTGTAACTACTGCCTACACTCAAAACATGTAGATATAAACCCAGGAGACAGAGAAGAACAATGCCATGGAATACTAGAGCCAATAAACGTAGAACTCGACTCAAAAAAAGGATACGTAATAATCTTCAAATGCAAAAAATGTGGTGCAATTAGAAGAAACAAAGCTGCAATAGACGACAACATGGATTTAATAATAAAATTAACTGTCAATGGGGACGGAAATTTTTGACAACTTGACATGGAAATTGGGGACAGGTCCTAACTTCCCGATTTGGGAAACTGGGGACAGGTCATCTGGTCATAATTAATTGAATATAAAACAGAATAAAAAAAGATAGTATTTTTATTATGAAAGATTACTTAGAATTTTGCAAAAACAAAAGCTAAAATCTTTCAAGTAATAAAAGTGCTATCTTTTTTTTATAAAATTAAAGAGTATATCAGCTAATAATTGCAGACCAACCAAAATGCACTAAAAAAATGAAATTAAGATAAAATAAAATTGTAATGAAAATGTAATATAAAAGAAATATACAATCTCATAATGAGATGATATAATCCCAAATTTGACACTTAAATAGCTCAACCCATTGATATTAATGGGCTG
>ERZ1643246.523-NODE-523-length-49144-cov-27.808715_pt1 | contig 49144 bp, 41 predicted proteins | sample MGYA00579265_ERZ1643246 | MGnify/ENA primary metagenome ERZ1643246 (study PRJEB29033, sample SAMEA4952261) | chicken gut metagenome | biome: Broiler Chicken; feature: Gastrointestinal Tract; material: Caecum | place: Ireland | collected 2018 | study: Broiler... | reverse complement strand
GGGAGGTATCGGATGGGAGTGAAATTACTGGAAAGTTACGTGCTGGGGGATATGAAAGCACTGTATTTCCTGGATGAGGAAAAACGTCTGGCGGAGCTGATGCTCCTGCCGGATGGGATGGAACCTGTGGGATGGGAGGAGAAACACCAGGAGATTGACGCTCTGATTCAGCTGAAGCTGGAGGGGGATGTTTATGCCGGAGCATATGCCGGCGGAAAGACCATGCGCCAAAGCGGCAGCGTACAGAATATGAAATTTGAACGCCAGAAGGTGACGGCGGATCCGTTTCATACAGAGATCGTTACCTGCTGCAGAGATGAAAGAGGATATGAGGCAGACCATCATCTGATCTGGAACCAGGGAGAGGAATCTCTGGAATCCTTTGTGGTGTTCAGAAATCAGAGCGATGCTGCCTGCGGACTGGAGCTTCTGGAGAGCTTTTCCATCGGCGGGATCACCCCGTTTGCTCCGGGCGATGCACCGGAACATCTGATCCTGCACCGGCTGCGCTCAGACTGGAGTATGGAAGGCAGACTGGAAAGTATTCCGTTTGAGACACTGAATCTGGAACCTTCATGGTCGGGGCACGGAGTACGCTGCGAGCGGTTCGGACAGACCGGCTCGATGGCGGTGAATCACTTTTTTCCATGGATGATGGCGGAGGACAGGACAAACGGCGTGGTCTGGGGCGCAATGATCGCCCATAACGCTTCCTGGCAGATGGAGGTTTACCGGAAAGACGACAGCGCGTCACTGTCCGGAGGACTGGCGGATTTTGATTTCGGGCATTGGAAAAAAGAAATCCTGCCGGGAGAAAGCTTTCAGACGCCGACAGCGATCCTGACTGTCGCCCGCGGCGATGTGGACCGTGTGTCACAGAGAATGACCGGAGCGATGGACAGCGCCTGCGAACATGGTCCAGAGTGTGAACAGGAGCTTCCGTTGATGTTTAACGAATATTGTACGACCTGGGGCTGTCCGTCCCATGAAAATATTGTGCAGATTCTGGATCAGGTGAAGGACAAAGGGCTGAAATATTTTGTGATCGACTGCGGGTGGTTCAAACGGGAGGGAATCCCATGGGATATCTCCATGGGAGATTATCATATTTCGCCGGAACTGTTTCCGGAAGGACTGGAAAAAACCGTGGAGGCGATTCGCGGCGCCGGAATGATCCCGGGCATCTGGTTTGAAATCGACAATGTGGGCTGCGCGTCCGATGCCTGGAATCAGACAGACCATCTGCTCCGCCGGAACGACAGCGTGCTGGAAACCGCTTCCCGCCGGTTCTGGAACATGACGGATCCATGGGTGCAGGAGTATCTGACGGAGAGGGTCATCGGTACCCTGAAGAAGTATGGATTCGGTTATATGAAAATGGATTACAACGACACAATCGGTGTCGGATGCGACGGGGCAGAATCCCTGGGAGAAGGTCTGCGCCGGAATATGGAGGCGTCCCGGAAATTTATCGAAAAAGTAAAGGAAGAGCTTCCAGGCATTGTTCTGGAAAACTGTGCGTCCGGGGGCAGCAAAATGGAGCCGCTGATGATGGGACTGTGCAGTATGGCGTCTTTTTCCGACGCGCATGAGTGTCCGGAGATACCGGTAATCGCGGCCAGCCTCCATCGGGCGATTCTTCCCAGACAGAGTCAGATCTGGGCGGTGATCCGGGAAAATGATTCCTGTCGGAGAATTGCATATTCCATCGCGGCGGCTTTCCTGGGACGCATGTGCCTGTCGGGAGATGTGCTGAATCTTTCAGAGGATCAGTGGAAGGTGATCGGGGAAGGAATCGCATTCTACCGGGAGATTGCTCCGGCAATCAGACACGGAATCACAGAATTTTTCGGAACAAAGCAGGGCAGCTGGCGTCATCTGAAAGGCTGGCAGGGAATTCTCCGGATGAATGGAACGGAGGGTTTTGCGGTGTTCCATACCTTTGGCGGGGAACTGGAAAAGGAACCCTGTGTGGAGCTGCCGGAAGGATATGAGTTTTCCGTGGCGGGAAGCTTTTCCGATGAGACGCCGGAGCTGGAGCTCCGGGGCAGAACGCTGTGCTGGAAGACGGCAGATCACTGGAGGGCAGCCGCCGTGAGAATTCGAGCCGTTCTGTAAGCAAAGCGTTGCCGTTCAGCCAGGTCTGTGCATTCACTGCGCAGAGCGAATGAATACGCGGAGGGAAAAACCATGGAATTACGCATGACAAAAAAAGTAACAATCTTTCCGCAGCCGCACAGCCGCCATGCAGGCCCGCTCCGCCGCGGAAATTCAGCAGTTTTGCAATGATTTCCGCTGTGCAGGGCGCCGTGCCTTCACAGAGGCCACGCCATCAAAATGTCAATATCGCCCCAAAACCGGTCAATAAGCTGTCTGTTTCTTCCGCTGAAACCGCGTTATGATAATACCTGTAAAGAGAGAAACCTACAGGAGAATGATGAGGAAGGGCCGGATGGTCCGGAGACATCGGATCCGTCATAATGTGATAAAAGGAGAGATTGATATGAATAAAATGACAATGAAAAATAATGTTTCTGTAAACGGAAGAAGCCATGACAGTTCTCTGAAAGAGAGACTGAAAAATTATTTCGCAGACAACGCGATGACAATTACAGCAGGCTTTCTGGCAGTGAACAGCGATGCTGATATGCGTGAATTCTGCCGTCTGATGACAAAATAATGCGGCAGTGCGGTATGGCATGATAAGATAAGGCAGAACGTCAAATGACAGAAAAGCGGACCGGAAGGGGATCGAACGAAAGATACCCTCGAGGCCCGCTTTTTTCCGCTTTTTTCTGCGCAGACTTTTCTCTTGCATTTTTCGGAAGAATATGGTATTCTTTAAGCAGTTCCGGAAACGTTACCGATACCGTTACCAGTATCGTTACCGGAACCGAAAATCAGAAAAAGGAGAATCATTGCAATGAGAGCCAGCGGAATTTTACTTCCTGTCGCGTCCCTTCCGTCCAGGTATGGGATCGGATGCTTTTCCAAAGAAGCTTATACGTTTGTGGATACCCTGAAGAGAGCAGGCCAGAAATACTGGCAGATTCTTCCTCTTGGTCCCACCGGTTACGGGGATTCCCCGTACCAGTCCTTTTCCACTTATGCGGGAAATCCGTATTTTATCGATCTGGAAACACTGGTGGAGGAAGGGCTTCTGAAAGAGGAAGAATGCGATGCCTGTGATTTCGGAGAGAATCCGGAATACGTAGATTACGAAAAAATCTATAGAAGCCGTTTTAAGGTATTGGAAAAAGCCTTCCGGCGTTTTGTTCCGGGAGAAGATTACGCTGACTTTATAAAAGAAAACAGTTTCTGGCTGGAAGATTACTGTCTGTATATGGCGGTCAAAAAACAGCAGGAGGACGTAAGCTGGAGTGAGTGGCCGGAGGAACTGAAGAATCGCGATCCTGAGACCCTTGAGGCGAAGAGGGCGGAACTGAAAACGGAAATCGATTTTTACCGTTTTCAGCAGTATCTGTTTTCTGTTCAGTGGAAAAAGCTGAAGGCATACGCCAACGAGCAGGGAATCGGGATCATCGGAGACATTCCGATTTATGTGGCCTTCGACAGCGCCGATACCTGGGCGCATCCGGAGCTGTTTCAGTTTGATGAGGAGAATCAGCCGGCTGCGGTAGCGGGCTGTCCGCCGGATGCATTTTCGGCGACGGGACAGCTTTGGGGAAATCCGCTGTACCGCTGGGATTACCACAGAAGCACCGGATATGAGTGGTGGCTGAGACGTCTGAAATATGTGACGACGCTCTACGATGTTGTCCGCATCGACCATTTCCGCGGATTTGACGAATACTATTCAATTCCTTACGGAGATGAGACCGCCGAGAACGGCCACTGGGAAAAGGGACCGGGCATTGAGCTGTTCGAAACTGTGAAAGAAAAGCTGGGCGATGTACAGGTAATTGCCGAGGATCTGGGCTATCTGACCGACAGCGTAATCCAGATGGTGAAAGACAGCGGTTATCCGGGCATGAAGGTTCTGCAGTTCGCCTTCGACTCCAGAGAGGCGAGCGACTATCTGCCGCACAATTACGAACATAACTGTGTGGTGTACACAGGAACCCATGACAATGATACGATTCTCGGCTGGTATGACGGGATGGCCGATGCTGACCGGGAATTTTCCAAAGAGTACATGAATAATTATAAGAGCACAAGGGAAGAACTGCCCTGGGATTTTATCCGTCTGGCGATGGGAAGCGTTGCCGACCTTTGCATCATCCCGATGCAGGATTATCTGGGACTCGGCAGTGAGGCGCGTACAAACTTTCCGTCCACATTGGGTGACAACTGGAAGTGGAGGATGAAGAAGGACGCTTTCACCGGCGAGCTGGCGGATGAAATCCGGAGAATCACGAAGCTGTATGCGAGATGCACGCAGAACTGACAGGGAGTACAGTTCTCCGTAAGCGCTCCTGAAGAGAGGTGAGAGGATGGAGCAGATAACGATCCGGGATATTGCCAGAAAGTGCGGAGTCGGCGTCAGCACCGTCTCCCGCGCACTGAACAACCATCCGGATATCAGCCCGGAGACGAAGGAAATGATTCTGAAAGTAATGTCAGAATACAACTATGTGCCCAACAACAGCGCGCGGAATCTCAAACGTTCCGACGCAAAGGCAATCGCGGTTCTGGTCAAGGGAATGGACAATATGTTTTTTAACACCATGATCAGTATTCTTCAGGAAAAAGCCAGAAAAAAGAAGTATTCCTGCATCATTGAGAGGGTAGAGGAAAAGGCAAGCGAGGTGGACGCCGCCATTGAAGTTGTCAAGGAGAAACGGCTTCGCGGCATTGTGTTTCTCGGGGGAAACTTCGAGCATCCCAGGGAGAAGATGGAGCAGATTCCGGTGCCCTACGTGGTCACTACGGTGGGAATCCGGGAAAAGGAAGCGTTCCCCTGCGCCAGTGTTTCCGTGGATGACTACAAGGAAAGTTATAAGATGGTGGATTATCTGTGCTCCTGCGGGCACCGCAGAATCGCGATTCTGGCTGCCTGTGAGGATGATATCAGCATCGGACGTCTGCGGCTGGAAGCGTACCGGAAGGTACTGGAGGACCGGGGGATCCCCTATGATCCAGCGCTGGTGCGCCATATGAGCCGCCAGGAAAATTATTCCTTCGGGACGGGATACCAGCTGACCCGTCAGCTTCTGGAGGACGGCGTGGAGTTTACCGCGCTGTATACCACTTCGGATACTCTGGCGATCGGCGCATGCCGTGCCCTGCGGGAGACGGGAAAACGTGTGCCGGAGGATATTTCCGTGGCCGGATTTGACGGAATCGATGTGGGGGCGTATTATATTCCCAGCATCACGACGATCCGTCAGCCGGTGGAGGCGATGGCGACGGAATCCGCGAGAAAGCTGTTTGCCATGATTGACGGGAAAGAGGAGCCGTCGGCAAAGGTATTTGACGGGGAACTGGTGATCCGGGAATCCACCGGCCCATTGCTGCAAAATGATAATGTAGAAAGTCTGAAAAGGAGAATTTAAAGATGGAAGAGAGAATTCAGAACCTTTTGAAAGAACGTTTTGGAAGGGACATCGAAAACTGTACCAAGAGCGAGATTTTTGAGGTGCTGATGGTATTGACCAAACAGGAGATGGCTTCCCGCAGAAGAAACGAGGGAACGAAAAAGCTGTACTACATTTCCGCAGAGTTCCTGATCGGAAAGCTGCTGTCCAACAATCTGATCAATCTTGGGCTGTACGACCAGGTGGAGGAAGCGCTGAAAAAGCATGGAAGAGATCTGACAGAGATCGAGGAGATGGAACTGGAGCCGTCTCTTGGAAACGGCGGACTGGGACGTCTGGCGGCATGTTTCCTGGACTCTGTGGCGACTCTGGGACTTCCCGGCGACGGCATCGGCCTGAATTACCATTTTGGTCTGTTCCGCCAGATGTTTGTGGATCACAAACAGAAGGAAGTAAAGAATCCGTGGATTACCAGCGAGAGCTGGCTGGTGAAACAGCCGGTCTCCTTCCAGGTTCCGTTTAAAAACTTTACGATGCATTCCGTTCTGTATGATATTGATGTGCCCGGCTATGAATCCGGCTGCAATCGTCTGCATCTGTTTGACGTGGATACTGTGGACGAGAGTATCGTTTCCCAGGACAGCATTCATTTTGACAAGCACCAGATCCAGAAAAATCTGACTCTGTTCCTGTATCCGGATGACAGCGACCGCGCCGGTCAGCTTCTGCGTATTTACCAGCAGTATTTCATGGTCAGCAACGGAGCGCAGCTGATTCTGAAGGAGTGCGATGAAAAGGGATACGATCTGCATCATCTGGACGAGCATGTGGTGATCCAGATCAATGACACCCATCCGTCCATGGTAATTCCGGAGATGATCCGTCTGCTTCAGGAGAGAGGCTTCACGATGGATGAAGCGATCCGCGTTGTCAGCAGAACCTGTGCCTATACCAACCACACGATCCTTGCCGAAGCGCTGGAAAAATGGCCGATTGATTACCTGGAGGAGGTAGTGCCGCATCTGCTTCCGATTATTTTCGAGCTGGATGCGCGGGCTAAGGCAAAATACAAAGGGGAAGAGGTGGCGATCATCGACAAGGACCGCCGCGTTCACATGGCGCATATGGATATCCACTATGGTTTCTCTGTCAACGGCGTTGCCGCGCTGCACACGGAGATCCTGAAGAATACGGAGCTGAAAGCGTTTTATGATATCTATCCGGAGAAGTTCAACAACAAAACCAACGGAATTACTTTCCGCCGCTGGCTGATCCACTGCAATCATGAGCTGGCAGACTACATCGAGAGCCTGATCGGAAGTGGATATAAGAAAAATGCGATGGAGCTTGAGAAGCTTCTGAAGTATAAGAATGACACAAAGGTGCTGAAGCGGCTGGAAGAGATCAAAAAGAACAACAAGAGAGCGCTGAAACGTTATCTCTATGAGACACAGAATCTTCATGTGGATGAGAATTCCATCTTTGACGTTCAGGTAAAACGTCTTCATGAGTACAAGCGTCAGCAGATGAACGCTCTGTATGCGATTTACAAGTACATGGACATCAAGGCGGGAAACAAGCCGAAAACCCCGATTACCATGATCTTTGGCGCAAAGGCGGCTCCGGCCTATACCATCGCGAAAGATATTATCCATCTGATTCTCTGCCTGCAGGAGCTGATCGCTTCCGACCCGGAGGTGAGTCCGTACTTCCAGGTAATCATGCTGGAGAACTACAATGTTTCCAAAGCGGCAAAGGTAATCCCTGCTGCAGATATTTCCGAGCAGATTTCCCTGGCTTCCAAAGAGGCTTCCGGAACCGGAAATATGAAGTTTATGCTGAATGGAGCGGTGACGCTGGGAACCGAGGACGGCGCCAATGTGGAGATCCACGATCTGGTAGGCGACGACAATATCTATATTTTCGGAAAGAAGCCGCAGGATGTCATCGATCTGTATGAAGAGAAGAAGAAAGATCCGCAGGGCGGATATGTTTCCAGAGATTTCTATGACAGAGATCCGGAGATCGCGAAGCTGGTAGACTTCATTGTCAGCGACGAGCTGCTGGCAATCGGCAACAAGCTGAGCCTGGAGCGCCTGTACAAGGAGCTGCTGAATAAAGACTGGTTCATGACTCTGCTGGATCTGAAGGAATATATCCGGACGAAGGAGCAGGTTTACAAAGATTACGAGAAACGGAATGAGTGGAACAGAAAATGCCTGATCAATATTGCAAACGCAGGCTTCTTCTCCTCCGACCGTACCATCGAACAGTACAATGAGGATATCTGGCACCTGAGATAAGTGGTTGCAGGACGCCTTTTTGATGGCAGAAGAGCGCTGAACCGGGAACCCTGAGGGTTTTCCCGGTTCAGCGCCCTTTCTATGTTCCGCCTGCTGTTTTCCCGGAGGGAAAAGCAGAAAATTATGGCGGCCCGGCGGTTTCCGATTCTTGCATATCATGAAGCGGAAGGATGGCTTTCCTCCCACAGTTCGTCGGCTACCGGTTTCCATGCTTCTGCATAGGCTTCACACTTATCGCAGAGATGGTCTGCGCTCTCCGGGTTCTGGTAATCGGTGTTGACAGCGCCGGTGTCAGCTACCAGCTTCCGCAGCCGCTCCGGATTCTCCAGCATCGGGCAGGGACGCAGATGATTGTCGTTAAATGGCTGATTGTCGTGGTATGCCTGGAAAATCGGGCTTCTCAGGGCGTCCAGCAGACTGCAGTCGTGAATGTTCACGTTGGAATAGTGGATGAACACGCAGGGCTCCACGTCGCCTTTTGCATTGATATGTAAATACCGGCGGCCTCCGGCGATACATCCGCCCACATACTCTCCGTCGTTCTGGAAATCCATGCCGAAGATCGGCTTGGTGGAGCGGAAATGACGGATTCGGCGGTACATTTCTTTCCGCTGTTCCGGAGTTACCATCAGGTCCGGCGCGGCGTCGTTTCCTACCGGCATATAATGGAAGAACCAGACGAACATCGCGCCCATTTCGATCAGCTTGTCGTAGAAAGCTTCACTGCTGATGTCCTCGAAATTCACGCTGGTATAGCAGGTGGAAATTCCGAAGGGAAGTTTGTGCTCTTTCATCAGTTGCATCGCGTGCATGACTTTCTCATAAACTCCGTCGCCGCGGCGGCTGTCGTTGGCTTCCTCGAAGCCCTCCAGACTGATTGCCGGCACAAAGTTTTTCACGCGAAGCATTTCCTGACAGAATTCCTCGTCGATCATCGTACCGTTGGTAAACGCAAGGAACTCGCAGTCCGGATGCATCTCGCAGATTTTCATCAGATCTTTTTTGCGTACCGTGGGCTCGCCTCCGGTATAAATATACATATAGGTGCCCATTTCTTTTCCCTGGCGGACGATGGAATCAATGGTATCAAGATCCAGATTGAACTTATGTCCGTACTCGGCTGCCCAGCATCCGGTACAGTGGAGGTTGCAGGCGGATGTGGGATCCAGAAGGATGGCCCAGGGAATATTACAGTTATATTTTGCAGCGTATTCTTCCTGAAGCTGGCTGCCTTTCAGACTTGCATTGATGATAAAGTTTTTAAAAAAGGTCTTTCTCACTTCAGGATCCAGCTGATATACGCGGAGAATCAGTTCATACATATTGCTCTTTTCTGCAATTGCTTTTCTGAAAGCTGCACGCTGCTGCGTGTACCAGTCCTCCGGACAGAGCCGGTCGACAAGATCCATAACCTTTGGAATGTTATTTTCAGGATCTTTTTCCAGATAGTTTAAGGCGGTGCTGATGGCAGTTGTGACAGCGGCATTTTTTACTTTGTCTGTAATGTTCATAGTGTAGTACTCCTCTCCCTTTCATCAGAAATTGAAGACGGCGGGTAACTTCCGCTTTTCTGCCTGAACAGTCGGCGGAAGGGTTCCCACTGTTCTTTGTTGGCTATTATAACCCAAATATGACTAAAAGTCATTAATTGAAATAAAAATCAGCAAAATTAAAAAAAAGGTGAAAAAAACCAGTTGAAAATTGTTGAAAAATTAAAAAAGCGGCAACCGTTCCGTCAACTGAATGGTTACCGCATCCGATTATTTCTTCATTGTTCATTTTTTGTAACAGTTCAGCTGGCTGAACTGTTATCATTTTTTACTGTCCGGACAGTCAGCCAGATTCCAATCGCCATTGTCATCAGCTCTGCAGCCGGGAATGCCATCCAGATTCCGGTGACGCTGAAAAAGGACGGAAGCAGGTAGGCGAAGAGGATGACCAGAATACAGCCTCTCAGCAGGCAGATCAGAAGGGAATAGGCATTTCTGAATACTGCCTGAAAATAGCAGATGAACACCATGTTGACGCCCATCAGAAGGAATCCGGTAAAATATATACGGATCGCCGGCCCTGAGAGCGCCAGAATGTCCGCGTCCGGATTCAGAAAAATGTAGGTAAAGAGGTTTGGAACTACAAGCCCGAGCGCCACAGGGACAGCACAGACCAGAAGAGAGGTCCTGATTGCCAGCACCAGTACTTCATGAATCCGTTTTACCTGGCCGGCGCCGAAGTTTGTGGAGAGGATCGGCTGTGCCGCCTGGTTGATGCCCTTGCACAGACAGGTGACAACGATCGCGGTGTTGCTGATTACGCCGAAAACGCTGACGCCGGTATTTCCCACATACTTCAGGAGCTGCAGATTAAACACAAAAATGGTCAGGCCGGAAGCTGCCTCAATAAAGAAGCTGGAAAAGCCATTGACTGTAATATCCCTGAGAAATGTCGGACGGATGCCCTTCAGGGTAATATGCAGCTGATTTTTCTTTGAGAAAAAGTGTGTGACAAGGATTACTACCGTCAGCGTGGAGCCGATCACAGTCGCCAGGGCGGCGCCGCCCATCCCCATGTCCATGGGAAAGACAAAGACGTAATCCAGTATAATGTTTGTCACTCCTCCGGCGATCACTCCGTTCATCGCCAGTTTCGGGGCGCCGTCATTGCGGACAAAGGTCTGGAGATAGGACGAGAAGAAAAACGCGCCCATTCCCCAAACAATATATGGAAGATATTCCATGATATAGGGCATGGTCTCCTCGGTTCCGCCGAGAAGCCAGGCGATATCTTCCATGTAAACAACGCAGATTACCATTGAGACCGCGAGAAATCCCAGGGTCAGAAGCAGAGAGGCTGTGAAATAGGCGTCAGCCTGCTGCTTTTCTCCTTTTCCGCGTGAAATAGACATCAGCACCGAACCGCCGACGCCGAACAGAAGGCCAAGACCGAAGAAAATATTGTAAACCGGCAGAGCGATGTTCAGGGCAGCCATCGCGACGGTGCCGATGCCTTTGCCGATCATGATCGTATCGGCAAGCACGTAGATGGAAGTCACCATGGTTCCGAAAATTGATGGGAGCAGGTAGCGGAAGAAAATTTCCCGCACCGGCCTGTGAAGAAAATCCTGTGTATTCATTGTCGCTCTCCTCTGTAAAAATATCAGTATATAACGGCTCCGCCGGGCGGAACCGTTACTACAGTATATCAGAAAACAAAGAGAAATGCATCTGGAGTATTAACTTTTTATAAAAATTGTAGTAAAATAAATTTTATGGTTTTCTTATCCAATGAGGTTTTCCTCCCTACATCTGATGAATCATAGGAGAGTTGTGACATGGCTACACATGACAGCAAGACACTGATGACCGAGGGAAGTATATCAAAGAAAATTATTTTCTTTGCGATCCCTTTGTTTCTGGGAAATCTTTTTCAGCAGCTTTACAACACTGCGGATTCCCTGATTGTGGGAAATTTTCTGGGAAGCAATGCGCTGGCTGCGGTCAGTTCTTCCGGAAATCTGATTTTCCTGATGGTAGGATTTTTCAACGGCATTGCCCTGGGCGCCGGAGTGGTAATTGCCAGGTATTACGGCGCCAGGCAGACAGAGCGGCTGCAGACGGCAATTCACACGACAGTCGCCTTCGGACTGGCAGCGGGCGTGGTGCTGACGGCGGTGGGAATGTTTTTTGCGCCGAAGATCCTTGTGCTGATGGGAACGCCGGCAGAGGTTCTTCCCCAGTCCACGGAATATTTCAGAACCTATTTCGCCGGTTCCATCGGGTTTGTCATGTATAATATCTGCGTGGGCATCCATCAGTCGGTGGGGGACAGCCGCCATCCGCTGATTTATCTGATCATTTCTTCCTGCATCAATGTGGTTCTGGATCTTCTGTTCGTGGGAGGCTTTCACTGGGGCGTGGGTTCGGCAGCCCTCGCGACGATTATATCCCAGTTTGCAAGCGCGTACCTGTGTATGCGGCATCTGATGAAGGTGCAGACGGAATACCGTCTGGAGCTGAGAAAGATCCGTTTCGATTTTCCGATGCTGAAGCAGATCATCGCCAACGGACTTCCGTCAGGATTTCAGAATTCGGTGATCGCCCTTGCAAACGTGGTCGTACAGTCGAACATTAACTCATTCGGAAGAATGGCGATGGCCGGCTGCGGAGCTTACTCCAAGATCGAAGGTTTTGGATTCCTCCCGGTTACCTGCTTTACGATGGCGCTTACTACCTTTGTCAGCCAGAATCTGGGCGCAAAGCAGTATGAGCGGGCGAAAAAAGGGGCAAGATTCGGAATCCTCTGCTCCATTTCCCTTGCCGAGCTGGTCGGAATTGCGATCAATCTGGCGGCGCCGCTTCTGATTGCCGCGTTTAACAGTGATCCCGAGGTAATCAGCTATGGAGTGGCCCAGGCGCGCACCATCACTCTGTTTTATTTCCTGCTGGCATTTTCTCACTGCATTGCAGCGATTCTGAGGGGCTCCGGAAAATCAACGATTCCGATGATTGTAATGCTCTGCGTATGGTGTATTCTGAGAGTTACCTATATCACGGTCGTCGTCCACTTTATTCCGGATATCCGTGTGGTCTTCTGGGCGTATCCGCTGACCTGGAGCATCAGCTCTGCGATCTTTCTGGTGTTGTTTCTGCGGGGCAAATGGGTTTACGGATTTGAGAAACAGAATTGGAAAAAGTGATTGACGCTTCCGCGGAGAAGTGATAGACTAAGACAATAAGAACCAGGGAGCTCGTGGGCGGGCTGAGAGGGAGTGATCAACTCCGACCTGTATCACCTGATTTGGGTAATGCCAACGTAGGGAAGTGTTTCGAAAACCGATGAGGTCTGTGGATCTGCAGATGTGCCTCTGTTCCTGCGTGGAACAGAGGCTTTTTCATATCACAGGAAACAAAGTTTCCTGTGATATGAAAAAGCTCCGCGGGATGCGCACTCGCGCGAAGCAGAAATCTGTCGCTGAGGCGACCGCGCTCGGCGGGGGAGTTCCGCAAGCGGAACTCTTTCCACAGGAAACACAAAAAAGCACGGAGGAAGGCGCCAGGCGGCTTCCGGAAAGGATGAAAGAGTATGGATTATACGACGCAGATGGACGCTGCGAGAAAAGGTATTATTACCAGAGAAATGGAATGCGTGGCAAAAAAAGAGTACATGGATGTGGAAACTCTGAGGGGCCTTGTGGCAGAGGGAAAGGTTGCGATTCCTGCCAATAAGCTGCATACCTGTCTGGACGTCAACGGTATCGGTTCGATGCTGAAGACGAAAATCAATGTGAATCTCGGAACTTCCAGAGACTGGAAGGACATTGACATGGAGATGGAGAAGGTCAATGACGCGGTGAAAATGGGTGCGGAATCGATTATGGATCTGAGTTCCTTCGGCGACACCCGGAAATTCCGCAGAAAGCTGACGGCGGAATGCCCGGCAATCATCGGAACCGTTCCTATCTATGACGCTGTGGTTTACTATCATAAGGCGCTGAAGGAGATCACATCGGAGGAGTGGCTGGACATTGTGGAGATGCATGCGAAAGACGGTGTGGATTTCATGACGATTCATGTGGGAATCAACCGCAGAACCGCCCAGAGATTCAAGGAGGCGAAGCGTCTGACAAACATTGTCTCCCGCGGCGGTTCCATTATCTTTGCATGGATGGAAATGACCGGACAGGAGAATCCGTTCTATGAGCACTTTGACAGAATTCTTGAAATCTGTCAGGAATACGATGTGACCTTAAGCCTCGGAGACGCCTGCCGCCCGGGCTGTCTGGAGGACGCGGGGGATATTTCTCAGATTGAGGAGCTGGTGACCCTGGGCGAGCTGACCCGGAGAGCATGGGAAAAGAACGTACAGGTGATCATTGAGGGACCGGGACACATGCCTCTGAACCAGATTGAGGCGAACATGAAGATTCAGCAGACAATCTGTCAGGGCGCGCCGTTCTACGTTCTCGGGCCTCTGGTAACAGATGTGGCGCCGGGCTATGACCATATCACAGCGGCGATCGGCGGTGCAATTGCCGCAGCCAGCGGCGCGGCTTTTCTCTGCTATGTGACTCCGGCGGAGCACCTGCGCCTGCCGGATGTAAACGATGTGAAGGAAGGAATCATTGCTTCCAAGATTGCGGCTCATGCGGCGGATATCGCAAAGGGCATTCCCCATGCGGCCGACTGGGACCGTCAGATGAGCACAGCGAGAAAAAATCTGGACTGGGAGGAGATGTTCCGCCTGTGTATGGATCCGGAGAAAGCGCGCCGTTATCGTGAGGAAGCAAAGCCGGAGAAAGAAGATACCTGCAGTATGTGCGGTAACTTCTGCGCGGTCAAGAACATGAACCGGATTCTGGACGGAGAGATTGTAAGTATCTATAATGAGTGATAAGGATTTTGAAATGGAAGAAAACAGGAAGAAAACCGGAACACAGATGAGGACGGCGCTGACCATTGCCGGGAGTGATTCCAGCGGCGGCGCCGGCATTCAGGCGGATCTCAAGACGATGACCGTCAACGGCGTCTATGGGATGAGCGTGGTCACAGCTCTGACGGCCCAGAATACGACAGGTGTACGTTCCGTCATGGCGGTTACACCGGAATTTCTGGAAGAACAGATGGACTGTGTGTTTACAGATATCCGGCCGGATGCGGTGAAAATCGGTATGCTGCCGTCGGCTGCGCTGATGCGGGCGGTGGCCGGAAAACTGAGAGAGTACGGCGCCGAACGGATTGTGCTGGATCCTGTGATGGTGGCGACCAGCGGTTCCCGTCTGATGGAAGAGGATGCGGTGCAGGTGATGAAGGAGGAACTTTTTCCGCTTGCCGACGTGATTACGCCCAATCTCCCCGAGGCGGAAGTGCTTGCCGGGCGGAAGATCCTGACGGAGCAGGAGATGGAGGAGGCCGCGGAGAAGATCGGCAGAAGCTGCCGGACCGCGGTGCTTCTGAAAGGTGGACATCAGAGAAACGACGCCAACGACCTGCTGTACCGGGACGGGACGCTCCGGTGGTTCCGGGGGGAGCGGATTTCCAATCCCAACACACATGGAACCGGGTGTACCCTGTCCAGCGCCATCGCCGCAAATCTGGCGAAAGGATACTCGCTGGAGGAGTCAGTGGAACGGGCAAAAAAATATCTGTCCGGAGCGCTGGCAGATCTGCTGGATCTGGGAAAAGGCAGTGGGCCTATGAACCATGCCTTCCCACTGAAAGATACATATTTCGGCAGCCGTTCAGCCGATGAAACGTAACCTGCGTTTCCATAAAGAACCGGACGGCTGGGAAAGGAGGACAAAAAGAAAAATCTTTTCCGGGCGCCGCGAAGTTTTATGCGCGGCAGCTTTCAAAGGGGGAGCTCCCTGGGGAAGTCCGGGAAAGTGGGACGGAATGCGACGCTGTGACGTCTTCCGTCTCTCTGTATAGCGAGGGAGCCTGTGTGCCAGGTTGAGAGGGTACCAAAGTACCGACCGAAAGAATATACGGAAAAGAGGAAAAAACATGAAAAAGAATACGCTGCAAAAAATGACTTTACTGGCAATGCTGGTGGCGATCGGCGTGGTAATCTCGCCGATTCTGAGAGTGGAGGGCATGTGCCCGATGGCACATTTCATCAATATTGTGTGCTCGGTGCTGCTGGGACCCTGGTACTCTCTGCTGTGTGCGGTTCTGATTGGAATTCTCAGAATGTCCTTTATGGGAATCCCGCCTCTTGCCCTGACAGGCGCTGTGTTTGGCGCATTCCTGTCGGGCGTTCTGTACCGTGTATCCAAAGGTCGTATGATTTACGCGGTACTTGGCGAGGTAATCGGAACCGGTATTATCGGAGCAATCGTCTCCTATCCGGTGATGGCCGGACTGATGGGACGTACAGGCCTTTCCTGGCTGTTTTATGTGCCCAGCTTCATCTGCGGAACTCTGATCGGAGGAAGCGTGGCGTTCCTGTTCCTGAAGTATCTGAATCAGGCGAAGCTTCTTGCAAGATTTCAGGAGACCCTCGGATCTCCGGTAAAGGAACAGCCGGAAAGCAGCGCTGCGGACACCATTGGAATTGCAGTGCTGGGCATCCTGGTGTTCCTGGCGGTATACGTTGTGATGAGGAATTTCCTTCATATGAGCGGAGAGCTGACGATTGGAATTCCGGCGGCTGCATTTCTGCTGATTGAACTGGTGGCTGCCTTTTATTTCAATGCGACAAAGGACAGCAGACAGAAGCGGAGAGAACAGACCGGAGAAATCCATAAACAGTAAATATCCGGTAATCGTTCTGTCTGATGACGCAGCAGATGCGTCAGGAGGAGGTAACGGTGAAAAGAGAAGAGACATCTGTCTGGAAACAGATGGAAGCGATCATGAAAGCGGTGCCGCAGAAGGCGCCGCTGATCCATTGTATCACAAATCCTATTTCCATCCACGACTGCGCCAACGTAATCCTGGCTGCAGGGGCAAGGCCGATGATGGCGGAGCATCCGGAAGAGGTGCGGGAAATCACGGCGTCGGCCGGTGCGTTGGCGCTGAATCTCGGGAATATCACAGACGCGAGAAGGACGTCTGTTCTGCTGTCGGGGGAGGAAGCTTCCAGGCGTGGGATTCCTGTGATTCTGGACCTGGTGGGAATCGGCTGCAGCGGACTGCGCAGAGCCGTCGTCCGGGAATTTCTTGCCCTGCGGGCATGCTGCGCGGACGGAGAGAAGCAGCCGCCGTTGATTCTGAAGGGAAATCTGTCCGAGATCCGTGCGCTTGCCGGCATGGACATGGGAACACCTGTGGAGGTCAGCGGCGTGGACGCACGGCCTCAGGATGTGGTGACTGACCGCACGAGGGACAGGATTGCAGAGGAAATCCGCGGGCTGGCCAGACGGCATCACGCGGTTCTGATGGCCACGGGAAAGACGGACGTGATTTCTGACGGGGAGACCACGCTTCTGGTGGAGAACGGCTGCAGCCGGCTTGCTTCGATTACAGGCACAGGCTGTATGGTGACCGCCCTTACGGCGGCGTGGCTCAGCGAGAAACAGCTTCTGTCCGGGGCTCTTCTGGGCGCAGTCATGTTTGGAATCTGCGGCGAGCTTGCAGCGGAAGACTGGAAGGGAAGCGGAACTTTTCAGGTCAGACTGATGGATGAGCTGTCTGTCTGCAGCTGGACAACCATTGAAACATACAGAAAGGTAAGTATTTGGAATGAGTGAGGTTTGGAAACAATCGGAGAACAGGGAAATCCCCCCGGCGGAGCAGAACTGTGTGAGAGAGCGTATGGACACCACGCTGTATCTGGTAACCGACAGCAGTTACCATACAGAGGAGTCTTTTCTGCGGACTGTGGAGGAGGCGCTCCGGGGCGGTGTGACGCTGCTTCAGCTTCGGGAAAAGGAGAAAAGCGCCAGGGAATACATGGAACTGGCCGATAAGGTCAGACAGATCTGCGACCGGTATCAGGTGCCGCTGCTCATCGATGACAGGGTCGATGTGGCGGCCGCTGTGGGAGCAGCGGGGGTCCATGTGGGCCAGAGCGATATTCCGGTGGCCGCAGCGAGAAAAATACTTGGTCCGGACAAGATTGTCGGAGCGACGGCAAAGACGGTGGAGCAGGCCGTGGAAGCGTGGAAGCAGGGGGCGGATTACCTGGGAGTCGGAGCGATTTATCCGACGACCACCAAAGTAAAGACGATCCTGACGAAGGTTTCCACGCTGAAAGAAATCTGCAGGATCGTTCCGATTCCGGTCAATGCCATCGGCGGGCTGAACACAGAGAATATGGACGTTCTTGCGGGCGCAGGAATCGCGGGAATCTGCGTGGTCAGCGCGATTATGAAGGCGGAAGATCCTCGGCGGATGGCGGAGGCACTGAAAGCCGCAACGCTCCGGTTAAAAAACGAAGAAATCTGACAGGGTTTCTTTCAGGTAAAGATTCCGGAAGTCGTTTTTTTTTGCGGCCTGCGCGGCACATGCACAGACCGCAGGAAAATTCAGTGCCTGCGGGCGTCGGGCCCGCGTCGAGGCAAGGTTCAGCTTGTCTCAAGAACAGACGCGGCGGTTTCCTGATAGGTTCTGAGGTCCTTCGCCTTTTTTATTTTTTTCAGTTCTTTTTCTTTTCCCGGAAAATTCTTTCCAAAATAACTCCAGAATTCTTTCATTTTAAAGAGGACATTCCGGTCTCCGGAGATTGTTTCCCGGTATCCTTCAAGAAGCAGGTCGTGAAAACGCTGCAGCTGCGCGGCGGAAGCCGGAGGTTTCCCCTGCAGCCGGGCGACCAGATCCGGTGTTTCCAGCAGCCCCCGTCCGATCATCGCGGCGCGGGTGCCGGGAAAATTCTGTTCCAGCCGGCGGATATCCTCCGTGGTTTTCAGATCTCCGTTATAACAGAGAGGAAGCTGTGTGTGGGAAGCTGCATAGCTGTAAGCCTCCATATGAGGCGTGCCTTTATAAAAGTCCGAACGGAGCCGGGGATGGACAATCAGTTCCGTGAGAGGGTACGCACTGAATATTTCAAGAAGCCGGGGCCATTCTCCGGTATCTTCCCATCCGATTCTGGTCTTGACAGACAGCGTCAGCCGCTCCCGTTCCAGGCCATTGCACACCTCATCCAGGAAGCGGTTCAGACCATCGGGATCTGTGAGAAATCCGGCTCCCTTGCCTCGGGTGACGACAGTGCCGGAAGGACAGCCGAGATTCAGATTGATTTCCCGGTAGCCATACCGGGTCAGTTCTGCTGACAACCGGAGAAAATCCTCTGACCGGTTGGTGAGAATCTGGGGAATCAGCGTAATGTTCCGGTTATGCTCCGGAAGAATATCGTTTTTTTCCCGGGAATCAAACGCGCGGTTCTGATGCGGAACAAGAAACGGAGAGAAATAGCGGCTGATTCCCGGAAACACGTCCGCATGGGCGCTGCGGAATACATATCCTGTGATTCCCTCCAGTGGGGCAAAGTAACAGTTCATGGTGAAAATTCCTTTCTGCCGGATTTGCCGTAACCGTTCGGCCAGCGGAACGGTTACGATTTGCTGCTGTTTTATTTTAGCATAAGAACAGGGAAAAAGTCAGCAAATGATTTCACACGTTCTGTGCAGGGAATGTACAGACCTGGCTGAACTGTAACGTAACCGTCAGGCAATGGAACGGTTGCGGATTGTAAGCTTTCGCAAAGTATGATACTATCAGAGTACAGGGGCTTTTCCGGCCCGGCCCGTTTCGTTTTTTCCGCCGGGAGAGAGGGAAAGTCCGCAAGTAAATTTCAAATCTGCCCGGACGACGCGGCAGGCGCGTCAGAAGAGAGGAAAATATGGAAAAAAATGAATTGCTGATGATTTATGGTACTGATTATAAAGAGATGGCGAAGCGGCTTCTTGAGGCTGCGGACCTTGCAGAGCGGATACCGTCCAGGGACAGCCGGATCGGGCTGAAGCCGAATCTTGTGTCGCCCAGTGAGGCGTCCTGGGGAGCGACGACCCATCCGGAGGTCGTCGCGGGGACAATCGAATATCTGAGAGAACATGGATTTGAGAATCTTGTGATCCTGGAAGGCTCCTGGGTGGGAGACAAAACCAGGGAAGCGTTCGAGGTCTGCGGATATGACCGTCTGGTGAGAGAATACGGTGTGGAGTTTATCGATACGCAGAAAGATACCTTTCACACGGAGAACTGCGCCGGGATGGAGCTGGAACTCTGCGACTGTGTGAGACAGCTGGATGTGCTGATCAATCTTCCGGTGCTGAAGGGACACTGCCAGACGCGGATTACCTGCGCGCTGAAAAACATGAAAGGGCTGATCCCCAATCGGGAGAAGCGCCATTTCCACGGAATGGGGCTTCATCGGCCGATTGCCCATCTCAACGCGGGGATCCGCCAGGATTTTATTCTTGTGGACAATATCTGCGGGGATCTGGATTTTGAGGACGGAGGAAATCCTGTGGTGATGAACCGGCTGATTGCCGCTGTGGATCCGGTTCTCTGCGACGCCTACGTCTGCCGGATGCTGAATTATCAGCCGGAGGAGGTTCCGTACCTTTCGATGGCGGAAGCGCTCGGCGTCGGAAGCGCCGATCTTTCCCGCCTGAGCATCCGGGCGCTCAATGAACCGGAACAGGAACTGACGCTGCCAGAAGAGCGTAAAATTGTGGAACTTCAGGATGCAGTGGAAGGAGTGGAGTCCTGCAGCGCATGCTACGGGTATCTGATTCCGGCGCTGGACCGGCTGAAGAGGGAAGGCTTGCTGGACCGGCTGGACACCAGGATTGCGATTGGACAGGGTTATCAGAAAAAAACAGGGCGTCTGGGGATCGGAAGATGTACCAGCTGCTTTGAATATTCTCTGAAAGGCTGTCCGCCGACGGAAGAAGAGATGTATGAATTTCTGAGACAGTATATTCAGAACGGCTGAAGGAGAAAGCGATGGTCAGGAAAGGGAACAGAAAAAAAGAAGAAAAGGTAACGGTTCAGCCGACTGAACCGTTACAGGAAAAGTCAACGGGGGCGCCGGAAAAAAGAGGCAGGGACGGTGTGAGAAGAGCGGGAGTTCTGTTTGCGGCTGCAGCAGCTGTCATGCTGTGGGGCTGTTCCGGCAGCGCCGGACTTCCGGAGGATATCCGGGAACAGCTGGAGGAGACAGAGAGCACGGGACTGGAGACGGTAGATCCGCAGGAGCAGGTTCAGGAGGTCCTGGAAAATTCTGTCGGCTATCAGCAGGAAACCATCGGCGAGGAGGAACTGAACCAGAGATATTATTACAGCCTTCTGGATGCGGAATCCCGGCAGATTTACCGTGAACTGGTTCAGGGGATCCGGGAGGGACAGGAGGTGATCGTCACCCACGGAGACGATCCGGCCGCTGTCAACGGGATCTGTACCTGGGTGTTTATGGATTACCCGGAGTTTTTCTGGTGCAGCGGGACCGTGGAGACGACCAGTTACACGGGGGCTGTGGCTTACTGTGAGGTACGCCCGGAATATACGTGTACGGCGGAGGAACGGAGCAGGCGTCAGCAGCAGATCGACGAGGCGGCGGCGCAGTGCCTGGCCGGAATGCCGGCGGACGGAAGCTCCTATGAAAAAATCCGCTACCTTTATACCTGGCTGGTGGAACAGACAGAGTATGCGGAAGATTCCACAGACAACCAGAACATATACAGTGTTTTTGTCAATCGCAGGTCGGTATGCGCCGGTTATTCCAGAGCGTTTCAGTACCTGGCAGGGCAGGCGGGAATCTTCAGTCTGTATGTGACCGGGACGGTAGACCAGGGACAGAGCCACGCGTGGAATATCGTCAGATGCGACGACATGTATTACAATGTGGACGTCACCTTTGGGGATCCGGTCTTTATCCGGAGCGAAGAAATGGAGTCCGGAACGGGAGTCAGCCAGAACCGTACCTATTACGATTATCTCTGCGTTTCCGACGAAGAATTTCTGCGAACCCATACGCCTGACGAAACTCTGACGCTTCCCTCCTGTGATTCCAACGCACTGGAATACTACCGGATGAGCGGACGGTACTTTGAACAGGCTTCTTCCGACGAGATGCTGACACTGATGCAGCAGGATATTGAGCGCATGGACGGCTGGTCCGATTTCAAATACGCCAGCGACGAGGTTTATCAGCAGGCCGCGGCCTTTCTTCCCCAGGTCATGGACGAAGCCGCCAATTACCTGTGCAGTTATTACAATCTGCCTCAGACAAGCTACCAGTACAGCCAGGATCCCGAAAGCCTCCGGATTTCCGTATACTGGAATTATGGGTAACCGTTCAGCCAGCTGAACTGTAACTTATGGCGCATAAAAAGAATTGCATTTTTGGCGATCTTTCGCTATACTAAATAGAATGACAGGCAGCCGCATCCGCAGGATAAACGGCTGCGAAAACAGACCATATGGGGGAAAACAAATGCTGACCGTGATGAAATTTGGCGGAAGCTCCGTTGCCGATCTGGAAAAGATCCGCAACGTGGCGAAACGCTGTATTGAAAAGAAGAACCAGGGAAATCAGGTAGTGGTAGTCCTCTCGGCGATGGGAAAGACCACGGACGGCCTGATCCGGACCGCAAAGGAGATTACGCCCAATCCCTCCCGCAGGGAGATGGATATGCTGCTGTCCACAGGAGAACAGGTTTCCGTGTCGCTGATGACGATGACGCTGCTCTCCATGGGCGTTTCTGCCGTGTCTCTGAACGCATGGCAGGTGCCAATGTATACAACTTCCGATTATCAGAATGCAAAGCTGAAACGCATCAGCACGGAACGGATCCGCAAGGAGCTTGACGCGAACAAGATTGTGGTAGTCACAGGATTCCAGGGAATCAATAAATATGAGGATGTCACGACCCTTGGACGCGGAGGTTCCGACACGACGGCGGTAGCGCTGGCGGCAGAACTGCATGCGGATGTGTGCGAGATCTATACGGATGTGGACGGCGTCTATACCGCAGATCCGAGGATCGTTCCGAATGCACGGAAAATGGAGGAAGTTACCTACGACGAAATGCTGGAGATGGCGTCTCTCGGCGCGAAGGTTCTGCACAGCCGCTGTGTGGAAATCGCAAAGAAATACAACGTCGAGCTGGTGGTATGTTCGAGCATGAATAACAATCCGGGAACATTGGTGAGGGAGAATCAGAAGATGGAAAAAATGTTGATCAGCGGTGTGGCAGCCGATAAGAATGTAGCCAGAGTGAGAGTGGCAGGACTTGTAAACGATGCGGACAGCACCTTCCGCCTGCTGAATGTGCTGGATCAGAATAATATCAATATTGACGTAATGATCCAGTCTCTGGGAAAGGACGGAACCAAGACGATCACCTTTACCGTTGCGCGCACAGATCTGAACCGCGTGATGGAAATTCTGAACGACAATATGGATAATCTTGGGATTACGAAGCTGACTTACGACGAGAAGGTGGCAAAGGTGTCCGTTGTCGGGGCGGGAATCCGCTCTCATTCCGGAGTGGCAGCGAAGATGTTCGGCGCGCTGGCCAATGCCGGAATCAATACGGAGATGGTGACAACCTCGGAAATCCGTATCACCGCTCTGGTGCAGGAAGAGCAGGCGGACGCTGCGATGCGTGCGATTCACGAGACGTTTCTGGAATAACAGGTGAGCCGGCGGAGGCGCCGGCGGGCGGTTCCGGAAAAGGGACATATGGAAAAGCACGGTTTTTGGAGATGCGACATATGATAAAGATAAATCCCCTTTTTGAGGTGCGCATCCCATGGAACCATTCCAGAAGCCTCTCTCTACATCCGAAGAAAAAGCATACCTGGAGGCATATAAAAGGGGCGATGAAGGGGCAAAGGATATTCTGATCGAGCGGAATCTGCGCCTTGTGGCTCATGTGGTAAAGAAATATCAGGGGCTGCACGAAGAGCAGGACGATCTTCTGTCCATCGGAACCATTGGCCTGATCAAGGCGGTGACGACCTTTGACCAGGAAAAGGGAAACCGTCTGGCTTCCTATGCGGCCAGGTGTATTCATAATGAACTGCTGATGTATCTGCGGGCGAAGAAAAAGACGTCCCGCGAGATTTCTCTCTATGAACCCATCGGGACAGACAAAGAGGGAAATGAGATTCATCTTCTGGATATTATAGAAGGCGGCGGCGAGGATACTGCCGACTGTTATACCAGAAAGGAAGACTGCCAGCGGCTCTACCGGTATTTTGCGTCAGCGCTGAATGAGAAGGAAAAAGAAGTTCTGATGCTGCGCTACGGGCTGTTTGGAGAAGAAACCGGCACACAGAGAAGCATTGCCGCCCGGCTCGGCATCAGCCGATCCTACGTCTCCCGCATTGAAAAAAATGCGGTGGAAAAACTCCGGGAATGCTTTGAAGAGCAGAGTGTGTGAGGAGCCGTGTATCGCTGAAAACGGCTTTGTTCTATGGGGCCTGCGAAAAATGTATCCGCATTTTTCGCAGGCCTTTTTCCTGTTGGCAGGCATTTCACTGCCACCTTGTAAGAAAGGCGGAAAAGCTTTCCGTTTTTTTCTGAAAAGAATCGAAACATTTTCAAAACGAAATCTGAAAAATCATCGGCAAGGCGGGAAACATACGAAAATGGATTGACACACTCCGCAGAAACAGGGTATACTTTTCAGAAATCACAGTTATTCTTGCAGAACAGTTCTGTTCTGTTTTTCCAGCAATTTTATTTTCTGATAACAAAGTAAAAAATGGATGCAAAGGGGGAATGGCATGTTCTGCCGTGTATGGTCCATGGTGATTCATGGCGTGGAGGCAGTTCCCGTCCGGGTTGAGGCGGATGTCAGCGACGGGATGCCGGTGTTTACAATTGTCGGATATGTGAGCGCGCAGGTGAGGGAGGCTCAGGACCGGGTGCGCACGGCCTTAAGAAATCTGGGAATCGTCCTTCCGCCGAAACGGATTGTGATTAATCTGGCTCCTGCGGATATCCGGAAGGACGGTCCGAGATTTGATCTTCCCATCGCGGCGGCGGTTCTGCAGGCAGTGGGGAGAATTCCGCCGGGCAGCCTGGAGGAAACCATGATGATCGGAGAACTGGGGCTGAACGGAGATGTACAGGCGGTAAACGGCGTGCTGTCGTCGGTTCTGGAGGCCCGGAGAACCGGCATGAAGGCCTGTATTCTCCCGAAAGCCAATCTGCCGGAGGGCAGGCAGGCGGAAATGAAGCATACATATGGAATTTCCAGCCTGCGGGAGCTTCTCGCTTACTGCTGCGGGACAATGCCGGAGGAAGAAGCGCAGAGCGGGGAAGAGTCCCGGGAAGTATGGAACGCAGACGAAAGTGCCGAACCGTGGGAAAACTCAGGGACGTCTGAGAACGACGCCGCCCGGACCGACGAAGATTTTGACGATCTTCTCGGACAGGAGGGAGTCAAGCGCGCCGCAGTGATTTCCGCCAGCGGCTTCCACAATCTTCTTCTCATCGGACCTCCGGGAAGCGGAAAATCCATGACGGCCCGGCGAATTCCATCGATTCTGCCGCCGATGACCAGAGAGGAGCAGCTGGAGGTCACAAGACTGTACAGCATTGCCGGACTGCTGCCCTCCGGCCAGCCTCTGATCCGGAACCGTCCGTTCCGCGCGCCGCATCACAGCATCACGGCGCAGGCGCTGGTGGGCGGGGGAAGGTTTCCCTCCCCCGGGGAGATTACTCTGGCGCATCGGGGCGTGCTGTTCCTGGATGAGCTTCCCGAAATGTCCCGGCGGGTGCTGGAGCTGCTGCGGCAGCCGCTGGAGGAGCATCAGATCCTGATTTCCCGCCAGGAGGGTACCTATCTGTTTCCGGCGGCCTTCGTTCTCGTGGCGGCGATGAATCCCTGCCCCTGCGGCCATTATCCGGACCGGGAACACTGCCGGTGTTCTGAGCCGGAAATCTCCAGATATCTCGGAAAAATCAGCCAGGCGTTTCTGGATCGCATGGATCTGTGCATGGAGGTCCCTGCTGTAAGCTGTGAAACACTGATGCGGCGCAGCGGAGGGAAAAGGGAAGACGGGATCACTTCCGCGCAGATGCGTCTGACGGTGGCCAGGGCGAGAGAGGCGCAGGAAGAGCGTTACCGGGGAAGCGTTCAGAACTTCAACAGTGAGCTGAAGGCAGGACAGATGGAAAAGTTCTGTCCGATGACTCCGGAGGCGTCGAGAATGATGGCACAGGCCTACCGTTCTCTGGGGCTGAGTGCGAGAGGGTTTCACAGGGTGCTGAAGGTGGCAAGGACGATTGCGGACATGGAAGCGTGCGGGACGATCGGATCCGCCCATGTGGGAGAGGCGCTGTGCTGCCGCAGTATGGATAAGAAAATCTGGAGGGTATAAACGGATGGAAAGCATTGTATATTATGACAAAGGGACGAAAGAATATCCGGAGCGGATGATGCCCTTTTCCGATATGCCGGAGGGGATTTATGTAAAAGGGAGACTTCCGAGGGACGACAGGCCTTCGGCGGCGATTGTGGGGGGACGTGTCTGCAGCGCTTACGGAAGAGAACAGGCAAGGCGGTTTGCCAGAGAGATGGCGGCGTCCGGCGTCCAGATCATCAGCGGCCTGGCCAGCGGAATCGATGCGGCCGCCCATGAGGGAGCGCTGGAAGGGGGAGGGACAACCTTTGCTGTGCTGGGATGCGGGGTGAATATCTGCTATCCGAGGGAGAATTATCCGCTGATGCGGAAAATCCTCGGGCAGAAGGGCGGCGTTCTCTCAGAGTTTCCTCCGGGAGAACGGCCTCTGGCCTGGCATTTTCCCCAGAGAAACCGGCTGATCAGCGCTCTGGCTGATCTGGTGCTGGTGGTGGAGGCACGGAAAAAAAGCGGTTCTCTGATTACTGCGGATTTCGCGCTGGAACAGGGAAAAAGCGTTTACGCGCTTCCGGGCCGGGTGAACGATTCTCTGAGCGAGGGGAGCAACCGGCTGATTGCCCAGGGCGCGGGGATTGCCGTGGAGCCGTCCGTACTTCTGGAAGAACTGGGAATCTCCGTCCGTTCGTCGCTTTCTGAAACCACTGGAGAACCGGGAAATTCTGCAAAGCATCGGACAGACCGAATGTTTACGGAAGAGGAGCGGCGGATCCTTCAGGCATTGGAAAACGGCAGCCGCACGCTGGAGGAACTTCATCAGATCTCCCGCTGTCCGATTCCGCAGCTCTCTTCGCTTCTGGTCCGGCTGCAGCTGGACGGAGTGATTCAGGAAGAAGGAAAAAACACCTACTATCTCAGAGGATGACAGTCGGTTTTGCCGCCTGTTATTGTCCAAAAGAGTTGCCGTTTCCGGGGGCTGTGTTTTCCCTGCACAGACCCCGGGAAAGTATAGTACCTGCGGGCATTTTGTCCATTGCAAAGCGATTTTCAGCGGCCGGATGCCGTAGCCGTTCCGCTGGCTGAACGGTTGCACAAAAGAAAAAATTAAAAGAAAAGGTACTTGCAAGAAAAAACTTTTTGGTGTATATTTAGCTAAATTTGGTTAAATCAGGAGGCAATAAGGTGGCGAAATATCTTGTAATCGTGGAATCACCCGCAAAAGTGAAGACAGTCAAGAAATTTCTGGGCGCTAACTATGAAGTGGCCGCGTCTATGGGACACGTCCGCGACCTGCCCAAGAGCAGTCTTGGCATTGATGTGGAACACGATTTTGAACCGAAATATATTACGATCCGCGGAAAGGGAGAACTGCTCGCATCTTTGAGAAAATCGGCGAAGAAAGCCGAAAAAGTATATCTGGCAACGGACCCTGACCGTGAAGGAGAAGCGATTTCCTGGCATTTGTCCAAAGCGCTGAAGCTGGACGACAAGAAGATGCGCAGGATCACATTCAATGAAATCACAAAGACAGCGATAAAAGCTTCCATTAAAGAGGCGAGAGATATCGATATGAATCTGGTGGACGAGCAGCAGGCCCGCCGGTGTCTGGACCGCATGGTTGGCTATGAGATCAGCCCGGTTCTGTGGAAAAAAATCAAGCGCGGCCTCAGCGCAGGCCGTGTACAGTCGGTGGCGCTGCGCATCATCGCCGACCGGGAAGATGAAATCAATGCGTTTATCCCGAAGGAATACTGGACGCTGGACGCGCATTTCTCAATTCCGAAGGAAAAGAAGCCTCTGGTGGCGAAATTTTACGGAAAAGAGGGCGAGAAATATACGATTTCTTCCGAAAAAGAGATGAACCGGATTCTGAAGGATCTGGAAGGGGCAGAATTTTCCGTATCCGAAGTGAAAAAAGGGGAGCGGAACAAAAAGGCGCCTCTGCCGTTTACGACCAGTACACTGCAGCAGGAGGCTTCCAAGGTTCTGAACTTTTCAACCCAGAAAACCATGCGGCTGGCCCAGCAGCTCTACGAGGGAGTTGACGTAAAGGGAAGCGGAACCGTCGGCCTGATTTCTTATCTGCGTACGGATTCCACCCGTATTTCTGACGAGGCGGACGCGGCGGCGAGAAGTTATATCGGGGAACAGTACGGCCAGGAATATGTGGCGCAGGGGGAGAATACAAACGGAAATCAGAACCGGGGCGCGCAGGACGCCCACGAGGCAATCCGCCCGACCGATGTGACCCGCACGCCGGTCCTGGTAAAAGAATCGCTTTCCAGGGACCAGTTCCGGCTGTATCAGCTGATCTGGAAACGGTTTGTGGCCAGCCGTATGAAACCGGCGGTTTACGAGACCGCTTCCGCGAAAATCACCGGAAACGGTTATCTGTTCACCGCAGCGTCCTCCTGTGTGAAGTTTGACGGCTTTATGTCGGTGTATACCCAGGAGGAAGACGAGAAAAAAGAAAACAACGTTGTCGTCCGGGGACTGGACACGGAAACGCCTCTGACACTGAAGGAATTTGACAGGCAGCAGCATTTTACGCAGCCGCCCGCACACTACACGGAGGCGTCTCTGGTAAAGACTCTGGAGGAGCTGGGAATCGGACGCCCGAGCACCTATGCGCCTACCATCACGACGATCATCAACCGCCGTTATGTGGCGAAGGAAAACAAAAATCTGTATCTCACCGAACTCGGCGAAGTGGTCAACAATATGATGAAGCAGGCGTTTCCGAGTATCGTGGACGTGAACTTTACGGCCAACATGGAAGCTCTGCTGGACAAAATCGGCGACGGAACGATCCGCTGGAAGACTGTCGTAGCAAATTTCTGGCCGGATCTTGAGGAGGCGGTCCGCCAGGCAGAGAAGGATCTGGAAGAGGTAAAGGTCGAGGACGAAGTGACCGATGTGATCTGTGAAAACTGCGGAAGGAACATGGTTGTGAAATACGGACCTCACGGAAAGTTTCTGGCGTGCCCCGGATTCCCGGAATGCAAAAACACGAAACCGTATCTGGAGAAGATCGGTGTTCCATGTCCGAAATGCGGAAAAGAAGTGATTCTCAAGAAGACAAAAAAGGGAAGAAAGTATTACGGATGCGAGGACAATCCGAACTGCGACTTTATGTCCTGGCAGAGACCTTCCGCGAAGAAATGTCCGGTCTGCGGAGGTTATATGCTGGAAAAGGGAAATAAACTGGTCTGCGCAGACGAACACTGCGGATATGTGGAGGTGCGCAAAAAAGAAGAGGAAGAATGATTCGTAGCTGTTCAGTCAGCGGAACGGTTACGATGATTCTTCAGAGTTGACTGACGCGACGGAAAGGCCCCGGCGTGAAGAAAAGCGTCGGGGTTTTTCATTTTTTTTCTTAATACTTCCATTTGTCTGAAAAATACGTTGATTTTCGAAAAATTCCGTGATAGAATGAGATTAACACGGAAAGAATGGAAATAATAAGAAAGGAGAAGTCAATGGGCGTACAATTACTCGATAAAACCAGAAAGATTAACAAGTTACTTCATAATAATCATTCAACGAAGGTGGTATTCAATGATATCTGTGAAGTGATGATGGAGACTCTGGATTCCAACATTCTGGTCATCAGCAAAAAGGGAAAGGTGCTGGGCATCAGTCTGTGTCCGGGTGTAGAGGAAATCACGGAACTGATCGACGATAAGGTTGGAGGTTATGTGGACAGCCTGCTGAATGACCGCCTTCTGAGCGTTCTGTCTACAAAGGAGAATGTAAATCTGGAAACGTTGGGATTTGAGCACCCGGGAGTTTCCCGCTACAAAGCGATTATCTGTCCGATTGATATTGCCGGTGAGCGGCTTGGCACAGTGTTTATGTACCGTGTGGATCCACAGTATGATATCGATGACATCATTGTCAGCGAGTACGGGACAACGGTAGTCGGTCTGGAGATGATGCGTTCCGTCAATGAGGAGAATGTGGAGGAAAACAGAAAAGTTCAGGTTGTAAAATCCGCGTTCAATACGCTTTCCTTCTCAGAGCTGGAGGCAATCACCCATATCTTCGACGAGCTGGACGGAGACGAGGGAATTCTGGTTGCAAGCAAGATCGCGGATCGTGTGGGAATTACCCGCTCGGTGATTGTCAATGCGCTGCGCAAGTTTGAGAGTGCCGGCGTGATTGAGTCGCGCTCCAGCGGAATGAAGGGTACCTATATCAAAGTACTGAACGACTATATTTTCGATGAACTGGATGAGATCAAGGCGAGAAAAAATCTGAAAAGTAAGGGAGAGTCGCAGGCGTCAGCAGACGGCGAATGACATAAAACGGCAGAAGTGGCTGCCGCAAGATGAATCTTACAGAGGACAAGCTCCGGATTGGGTTCCGGCGGAACGTTTCTCTGGTTCAGGTTCGTTTTGCGGCAGCCACTTCTTTCTGAAAATATAAACAGAATATTAAATCTCAAAAAATGAAAAAAGTAAGAAAACAGGAGAAAACAAGAGCAATAATGAGGAATAATGATAATGAATGAGATTTGACAAAAAAAATTAAAGTTGCGAAAAGCCGGCGGAAACACTATGATAAGAAACATCAAGTAGCACTCGACTTAAACGAGTGCTAATAATCCAGAAAGGAAAGCTTAAAGGAGGCAATAGATCATGAGGTTAGTACCATTAGGTGACAGAGTTGTATTAAAAGAACTGAAAGCAGAGGAAACGACGAAGTCCGGAATCGTTCTTCCGGGACAGGCGCAGGAGAAACCGCAGCAGGCTGAGGTTGTTGCAGTGGGACCGGGAACCGTGGAAGACGGCAAGGAAGTTAAAATGGAAGTTTCCGTCGGCGACCAGGTTATCTATTCAAAATACTCCGGAACAGATGTGAAGCTGGATGATGAGGAATACATCATTGTAAAGCAGAGCGATATTCTGGCAATTGTAAAGTAAACAGACAGAAAGCATGCCGGAGATTCCGGCGTCTGATCAGAAAGACATTCTAATTATTTTTCAGGAGGCAATGAAAAATGGCAAAAGAAATCAAATATGGCGCAGAAGCGAGAGCAGCCCTGGAGAGAGGCGTAAATCAGCTGGCGGACACTGTTCGCGTAACACTTGGACCGAAAGGAAGAAACGTTGTTCTTGACAAACAGTACGGCGCTCCGCTGATCACAAACGACGGCGTTACCATCGCAAAAGAGATTGAGCTGGCAGACGGCTTTGAGAACATGGGAGCACAGCTGATCAAGGAAGTCGCTTCCAAGACAAACGATGTGGCAGGAGACGGAACCACAACCGCTACGGTTCTGGCACAGTCTATGGTTCATGAAGGAATGAAAAACCTGGCAGCAGGCGCAAATCCGATCGTTCTGCGTAAAGGAATGAAGAAGGCAACCGACAAGGCGGTAGAGATTCTGGCATCCATGAGCCAGCCGGTAAACGGAAAAGAGCAGATCGCAAGAGTTGCAGCTGTTTCTTCCGGCAACGAGGAAGTAGGTCAGATGGTTGCAGATGCAATGGAGAAAGTTTCCAACGACGGCGTCATCACCATCGAGGAGTCCAAGACCATGCAGACCGAGCTGGAGCTGGTAGAAGGTATGCAGTTTGACCGTGGATATATTTCCGCTTATATGTGCACAGATATGGAGAAGATGGAGGCAACTCTGGACGATCCGTACATTCTGATCACTGACAAGAAGCTTTCCAATATCCAGGAGATCCTTCCGCTGCTGGAGCAGATCGTACAGACAGGCGCGCGTCTGCTGATCATCGCAGAGGATGTTGAGGGCGAGGCTCTTCAGACGCTGGTACTGAACAAACTGCGCGGAACCTTCAATGTTGTAGCTGTCAAAGCTCCGGGATACGGCGACAGAAGAAAAGCAATGCTGGAAGATATCGCAGTTCTGACAGGTGGCCAGGTGATCTCCGAGGAGGTTGGTCTGGAACTGAAGAACGCAACCATGGATATGCTGGGACGTGCAAAATCTGTTAAAGTTCAGAAAGAAAATACTATCATCGTGGACGGCTGCGGCGACAAAGAGGCGATCAAGGGAAGAATCGCTCAGATCCGCGCACAGATCGATGAGACAACCTCAGAATTTGATAAAGAGAAACTTCAGGAAAGACTTGCAAAGATGGCAGGCGGCGTAGCAGTAATCCGCGTAGGCGCTGCTACAGAGACTGAGATGAAAGAAGCAAAACTGCGTATGGAAGACGCGCTGAACGCTACAAGAGCGGCAGTGGAAGAAGGAATCATCGCAGGCGGCGGTTCCGCATATGTTCATGCGACAAAAGAACTGGAAGAAATGGTGGAAACACTGGACGGAGATGAGAAGACCGGTGCGAGAATCGTGAAGAAAGCTCTGGAAGCTCCGCTGTTCCACATTGCGGCAAACGCAGGTCTGGAAGGATCCGTTATCATCAACAAAGTGAAAGAATCCAAAGTAGGCGTTGGATTTGACGCATACAAAGAAGAATATGTAGACATGATTCAGGCAGGAATCCTGGATCCGGTGAAAGTGACGAGAAGCGCTCTGCAGAACGCGACAAGCGTTGCGGCGACTCTGCTTACTACGGAATCCGTTGTGTCTACCATCAAAGAGCCGGCTCCGGCAGCACCGGCAGGCGGCGACATGGGAATGATGTAATTTCGACAGAAAAATGAAGTAACAGTTCAGTCAGGTCTGCACAGTTACCGGGCAGACCGCGTGAAAACGTGGCGTCTTTGGGCATCCGGCCCATCACGAAGCGGTTTTTGACGGGTGGATGCCATAACAGTTCAGCCCTGCTCGACTGTTACAGATTGAAAGGGCTATCGTAGCTAGACGATAGCCCTTTTTTGTGGTATAATTTAGGGCACGGCCGGGGGGATTTACCAGCGAAGGAGAAGAATACAGATGGCAAAACGGTATGAGTCGGACAGAACTCGAAAAGAAAAAATGGAACTGGAGCGGGAAAAACTGTCGGGAATGAATCTCTCAGGAAAACTGGAGTATATCTGGACCTACTACAAACCGGTAATTTTCGGCGTGATTGCTGTGATCGCTCTGATTTTAATTATCAGAAACCTGGTGGAAAATTCAAAGTATTACGATATTCTGAGTATCGGGGTCGCAAATTCCAGCAACATCGGTTCGATGGAGCCTCTGGAGGAGGAATTGCTGGAACAGTTCGGAGATCCTGGGGATAAGTATCAGCAGGTGGGAGTCGATACTTCGTATTCGTTCGGCAGCGATATGAACAACGGCGATTACAATACGATGATGAAATTCGCCGCTGTGACGGCGGCGCAGGGAATGGACATCCTGATCTGCAACGAGGATGTCTATGAGCACTACGATGAACAGGAATATTTTATGGATCTGACGGAACTTCTCTCGGAAGAGGAATGTCAGAAATATAACCTCACAAAGGGAGATACCGGTCTGGATATTACGAACCTGGCGCGGTATCAGGAAATGAACCTTACTTCTTATGAACCGGTATATCTGGCAGTCATGGTGAATGCGCAGAATCTGGATACAACAAAAGCTTTTATTAATTACCTTGAGGAGGACAACTGAAAATGAGCGATTTGTACACGGAAGTCATGGTGCCGAAAAAACCGACGGCAAAGGAACAGGCGATCAAGTTCGTTCTGATTCTGTTTACGGTGCTGTTTGCACTGGCAGGTCTGTTGTTTATGCCGATTCTGCTGATCGGCGCTGTTGTTCTGGGCGTTGTGGATTACATTTTTATCCCGCGTCTGAGTGTGGAGTTTGAGTACCTGTACGTCAACGGTGAACTGGATGTGGATCGGATTTTCTCCAAATCCCGGAGAAAGCGGGCAGCCAGCTATGATCTTTCTTCCATGGAGATCATGGCGCCGTGGAATTCACACCGGCTGGACTCTTACAAACATAACCGCGGGCTGAAAAAAGTCGATTATTCTTCCGGCATGGAAGGACAGGGACATAAGCCCTACGGTTTTGTGATTTCCAACAAGAGTCAGCTGGAGCTGGTTATTTTCGAGCCGAACGAGACCATGCTGAAAGACATCCGCAGCAAGATGCCCAGAAAAGTATTTTTTGATTGACAGTTCGGTTTCATTTTGGTACACTATTTAGAACTATAAAATGACAAATGAAGAAAGGGAGAGAAGAAGATGGGCACAATTATTGGTGATGGCATTACTTTTGACGATGTGCTGCTGGTTCCGCAGTACTCCGAAGTAACCCCGAACATGGTGGACATTACGACGTACCTGACCAAAAAAGTCAAGCTGAACATTCCTATGATGAGCGCAGGTATGGATACGGTAACCGAGCACCGTATGGCAATTGCGATGGCACGGCAGGGAGGAATCGGCATTATACACAAAAATATGTCGATTGAGCAGCAGGCAGACGAGGTAGATAAGGTAAAACGTTCCGAGAATGGTGTTATCACCGATCCGTTTTTCCTGTCTCCTGAGCATACACTGGAGGATGCGAACAACCTGATGTCAAAATTCCGGATTTCCGGAGTCCCGATTACAGAGGGTACAAAGCTGGTGGGAATTATCACCAACCGTGATCTGAAATTTGAGACGGATCTGTCCAAAAAGATCCGTGACTGTATGACCAGCGAAGGCCTGGTAACAGCGAAGGTTGGCGTTACCCTGGAGGAGGCCAAAAAGATTCTGGCAAAATCCAGAAAAGAAAAACTGCCGATCGTTGATGACGACTTTAATCTGAAAGGTCTGATCACGATCAAGGATATTGAAAAGACAATCAAATACCCGAATTCCGCAAAGGACGAGCAGGGACGTCTGCTGTGCGGAGCTGCCGTAGGTATCACAGCGAATGTTCTGGAGCGTGTGGAGGCACTGGTGAATGCCCATGTGGACGTCATTGTAATCGACTCCGCTCACGGACATTCTGCAAATATCTTCAAGACGCTTCGCAGCATCAAGGAAAAATTCCCGGAACTGCAGGTAATTGCAGGAAACGTTGCCACCGCAGAGGCGACCCGCGATCTGATCGCTGCAGGAGCAGACGCAGTGAAGGTCGGCATCGGACCGGGTTCCATCTGTACCACCCGTGTGGTTGCCGGAATCGGCGTTCCGCAGATTACGGCGATCATGAACTGCTATGAGGAAGCAAAGAAGACCGGAACTCCGATCATCGCCGACGGCGGAATCAAATATTCCGGAGATATGACGAAAGCGATCGCGGCAGGAGCCAACGTCTGCATGATGGGAAGCATCTTTGCAGGCTGCGACGAGAGCCCGGGAGAGTTCGAGCTGTTCCAGGGAAGAAAGTATAAAGTGTACCGTGGAATGGGTTCCATCGCTGCGATGGAAAACGGAAGCAAGGACCGTTACTTCCAGACCGGAGCAAAGAAACTGGTTCCGGAAGGCGTCGAGGGACGTGTGGCTTACAAGGGTCTTGTGGAAGACACAGTATTCCAGCTGGTGGGAGGACTCCGTTCCGGTATGGGATACTGCGGAGCAAAGGATATCGAGACACTGAAGGAAACCGGAAAATTTGTGAAGATTTCCTCCGCTTCCCTGAAAGAGTCTCATCCGCACGATATCCACATTACCAAAGAGGCTCCGAACTATACGGTAGAGAACGACTGAGGTTACGGTTCAGCTGGCTGAATTGTTACCGACTGAGCATAACAGAATACAGGCACGCAGGCAGAGACTGCGCGTGAAAGAAACGATACCCGCGGCATTGCGTGAAGCGATGTGCCGTGGGTATCGCTTTTTATACAACAGGAAACCGTGTTTCCTGTTGTATAAAAAGCAAAACTTTTCGTCAGAAATCTTACGAAATTATGTAATTTCTGTGAATCCATAGCATTTGAGGGGATAAAGTGATAAAATTTATTATTGATTATCAATGATTTTGAACGTGCGGCGGGATAAGAGGAGAGATAAATGAGACAAAAGAGGAAAAAATACCGTTATTCACGGATGACAAGAAAGCGGAGAAGGGCGCAGGTACGGAGACGGATTCTGGGGACGGCGGGCGTTGTGATCCTGTGTGTGCTTGGGCTTTCATTTGGAATCCGGAGACTTGCAGGGATCGGACAGAGAGGCCCTGTGGATATTCAGGCGGATACCACAAGTGTGCAGTGGGAGGGCGCACCGCCGATCAATGTGGAACTTTTGACGCCTAATGAGTGGTCGCGGCCGCAGATTGCGCTGGAGCAGATTGACGGAATCGTCGTTCACTACACGGCGAATCCCGGAAGTACGGCGCAGCAGAATCATGACTATTTTGAGGGGCTGAAGGATTCTCAGTCCACGAAGGCAAGCAGTCATTTCATTATCGGTCTGGACGGGGAGGTCATCCAGTGTATTCCGAGCTCTGAGTGGGCCTATGCGTCCAACGACAGAAACCGCGATACATTGTCCATCGAATGCTGTCATCCGGACGAAAGCGGCCAGTTTACAGACGCCACCTATCAGTCTCTGGTACAGCTGACCGGATGGCTGTGCCATCGGTTTGATCTCTCTGCGGAGGATGTGATCCGGCACTACGATGTGACCGGCAAGGACTGCCCGAAATACTTTGTGGAACACGAGGACGCCTGGGTGCAGTTCCGCCAGGATGTGCAGGAATATGCGGACAGTCTGTAAAGGGGGAACGAAATGATATACCTGGAAAATTTTCAGTTTCCGGATGAAGAACGGGAGACAGACTTTTTTTATCGTCCGGACGATGCCCGTCTGAAACGGACCTGTTATGACACCTATTATCCGTTCCAGATCCTTTCCAAAAGACACTTCCGGAGGGTGGATTTTGAACCCGTCACGGTTTTTTACGGCGGAAACGGCTGCGGAAAGACCACAGCTCTGAACGTAATCGCCGCAAAGCTGGGGCTTGAGCGGGACACGCCCTATAACCGCTCGGAGTTTTTTGAGGATTACCTCAGATTGTGTGATGCGGAGGTGATCGGGAGAATCCCGAAAAACAGCCGGATCATCACCAGCGATGATGTGTTTGATTATATGCTGAATATCCGGTCCCTGAACAACGGAGTAGAGCTGCGGCGGGAGGAACTGTTTGAGGAATATCTGGAAATGAAGTATTCCAACTTCCGGATGCGGTCGATGGACGATTACGATACGCTGAAGAAAGTCAATCTGGCAAGGAGCAAAACCCAGTCCAAATATGTCCGGGCCAATACGCCGGGAAACGTCCGGGAATACTCCAATGGGGAAAGTGCCTGGTCATATTTCTGTGAAAAAATCGGCGAAAACGGTCTGTATCTGCTGGATGAGCCGGAAAACAGTCTTTCTCCCGAACGACAGAGGGAGCTGGCAAAGTTTCTGGAAGATTCGGCCAGGTTTTTCGGCTGTCAGTTTGTGATTTCCACACATTCTCCGTTTCTGCTTGCAATGCGGGGAGCTAAAATTTACGATCTGGATGAAGATCCGGTGGGTGTAAAGCGCTGGACGGAGCTGGAAAATGTACGGGTTTATTATGATTTTTTCAAGGAGCACCGGGAGGAATTCTGACCGGCCGAAAAGTTCTTTTGTAAGAGCTTTTCGGCCGGTTTTTTTGAGCGATACACCCGGCAAGCGGCCGCCGTGCTTGCACGAGCGGACATTTGCCGGGTAACGGACAGCGAACGGCTGCGCCGGGAGCTGCCTGCGATACACCCGGCAAGCGGCCGCCGTGCTTGCACGAGCGGACGAATGAAAGAAAAAATATTTTCAAAAATGAAATCACTGAAAATTTATTTACATTTAACAAAACGACGAACGAAGAATTTACACAGATTTGCTATAGTAATAGACGTAAGGTTACAGTTCAGCCGGGTCTGTGCATTCACTGCACAGACCGTATGAAAGAATAATAACAGTTCAGCCGGCTGAGCTGCCGCCAGTTTGTAACGTTCCATCCGTTGAACTGTTACAAACGGCTAAAGAATTCAGTCTGGAGGAATTGAAAATGGAGACAATGAAAAAACAGACTGCGACGCAGTCACAGAAGCTGATGATTTTTGTCCTGACGATGGCGCTCTATGGAATGGCAACGCTGTTCACAGAACTGATTCCGAAGTTTCAGATCGGCATCGTGGAGTTTTCTGTGGAATATTTTCTTTTTATCCCGCTGGTACTGGGGATGCTGTTTGATCCGCTTTCCGCGGCCCTGGGCGCTGCAACCGGAGAGCTGGTGTTCAGTGAGATTATGCTCGGACAGTTCGGCGGACTTGGAGAACTGGAGAAATTTATCACAGTGACCATTGGCGTGTACCTGGCAGGACGTATGGTGAAGAATCCGACGAACCGGAAAATGGTGGGAATCGCGGCGTTTGTGGGACCGGCCGTGCAGCTGTTTCTCGGTATGCTGGTAGATATTTTCAAAGTACAGTTTGCAGTGGAGGATTTTGAAGCGGTTCCCGGACTTCCGGAGAGTGTGTTTGCGACGGAAGGTTTTGCGTTCCTGAACGATTTGCTGTTTTCCGGAATTCTGTTCTGTCTGCTGCCGACGCTCTATCTGGTGCCTAAACTGTACGGAAAGATCGAGCCGCTTCTCGGAATGCAGCCGCGCACGGAAAAGACTGCCCTTGGAACGATCAACGGAAAAGTGATTCTGGCCTGTCTCGGGGCGTTTGCTGTGGCAGTGGCGGCAGAATTGCTTGCGACAAGCGGTCTGTCTCTGATTGACTGGGAGGCGAGCTGGGCGGAAAGCGGAACCGCGGTCGCGGCGGGAATTGTCGTTGCGGCAGTAGTGGCAGTTGTGGTGGTCAGCGTGATGAAAAAGAAAGCGGAAGCTGCAAAATAGCAGAGGTTTATCCGGTCAATATCAGTGAAACAGTAAGGAGTTGCAGGGTATGAATATTATTGAAATCAGCGATCTGACGTATACTTATCCGGGGGCATCCCGGCCTACGCTGAATCATCTGAATCTGAATGTGGAAAAAGGCGATTTTCTGGCGATTATCGGAAATAACGGATGCGGAAAATCCACGCTGTGTAAGACGATGAATGGCCTGATTCCGCATTTTATCATGGGAGACTACGAGGGAAGCGTTCTGGTGGACGGGAAAGACACCAGAACCATGAGCGTGGGAGAAATCGCCGGAAAGGTCGGATATGTCTACCAGGATTTTGAAAATCAGATTGTCCGTCCCACGGTTCTCGATGATGCATCCTATGCATGTATGAATTATGCGATGCCGGATTATCTGGAACGGGGAAGAAAAGCCCTGCGTCAGTGCGGACTGGAGGGAAGAGAGCAGGAGTATATCTGGCAGCTTTCCGGCGGTCAGACGCATCTTCTGGCGCTGGCCGGAGCGGTTTCACTGGAACCGGATGTGCTGATTCTGGACGAACCGATCGCGCAGCTGGATCCGCGCCATGCGGACCTGATTTACGGCGTGCTGAAAAACCTCAATGAAACCTGGGGAAAGACGATTATTGTGATTGAACATCATACGGAATATATCGCAGATTACTGCCGCCATGTGGCTCTTCTGAAGGACGGACATACCGAATGGGTGCTTCCCTCGGAGGAAGCGTTGCGCAGGGTGGATGAGCTGCAGGCGTGCAATATTTACCCGCCGCAGGTGACCATCGCCGCTCACCAGATGAAACAGGCGGGGCTGCTGACGGAGGATACTGTGCTTCCCACAACGATCGAGGCGGGGAAAAAGGTGTTCGGTCATCTGTTCTATCGCCCGGAGGTCTGTCCGGAGAACCTGGAGGCGCCGGGGGAGGAAAAGAAGGAAAGACAGGCGGTTTCATTCAGAAACGTGTCCGTGTCCTACCGGGCAGTAAAAGGGGAGGCAAAACAGATTTTCCGCGGGCTGAACCTGGAGATCCGGAAGGGAGAGAAAATTGCGCTGATCGGTTCCAACGGAGCGGGAAAGTCGACGCTGATGAAACTGATGACCGGACTGATCAAACCCTCGGAGGGCGAGGTACTGCTGAAAGGAAAGAGTATCCGTGATACCAAGCCGGAAGCTCTGTCCAGAACCATTTCTCTCGTCTATCAGAACCCGGAGGAGATGTTTATCAAGGATTCCATTGAGAGTGATATCGCCTTTGCCATGCAGGCGAGGCATACGGAACACTGGAAGGAGCGGACGGAAAATCTGCTGAAGCAGTTCCGGCTGACAGAGCTGAAGGACCGGGACGGCAGGCTTCTCTCCGGCGGTCAGATGCGCAGAGCCAGTCTGGCCATAGGAATCGCGCTGAATCCGGAGATTCTTCTGCTGGATGAACCGACAGCAAATCTGGACATCGCCACAAGAAAAGAGATTATGCGGACGCTCAATGAAATGAAGGATATTACGGATACCGTGATGATTGCGACCCATGACATGCAGCTGGTCTGCGAGTGGGCGGAGCGGATTCTTGTACTCTGCGAAGGAAAAGTGGTGGCGGACGGAAGCCGCAACGAGATTTTCGGAGACAAAGAGGTGACGGATCTGACGGGAATCCGTCCGCCGGAAATCTTCGATATGGGAAAGGTGCTGAATCCTGCGGCATTCTGCTACACGATTCAGGAATTCCGCCAGCAGTTTGGCTGCGGATGTATGTAGGGATGACGCAGCAGCTACGTCAGGAAGGAGAACATGATGGAAAAAATTATGCAGAAGCTGTCCGATAATATTCTGGACAAGCTGTCGATGGATTTCCTGAGAAATCAGGTGCTGAAAAATGCTTATGGCAACGATGACACATTTATTGCGAAGCTGGATCCCAGAGTACTGCTGGTCTGGTACGTATTCTTCGCGCTGGTGCCGTGGTTTGTGGATCAGGTGCCGTTTCTTCTGGGCGCCTTTCTGCTGGTGGCGGCGACAACTGTGATGGCGAGGGTTGCAGGACTTGTGCTGCTTCTGTTTGTGGTCGGCGTATTTTCTCAGACGGGATACCTGTTTCTTGTATCTCTTCTGTTTGGGGGAAACTCGGAGACGATTCTTCCGCTGCTGATCCTGACGCTGAAGGTGGCGACAGTATCCCTTGCGTCTGTCACAGTATTTTCCGGCCTGGATCCGGACCGGCTGTCCAATGGGCTGATGTGGTTCGGCTGCCCGGAGCGGCTGTCCTTTTCTATCTCCTATGCATACCGGATGCTGCCGATGCTGATGGAAGAATTCCAGAATGTGCTTCTCTCTTACCGGTTAAGGGGAAATGCGCCGGACAGCAGTACATTCATCGGAAAAATCCGTTATCTGATTTATCAGATCAAAGTGATCATCCACGCCTTCTATCCGCTGATGCTGAACACGGCGAAACGTTCGCGGACGACTGTGGAGGCGCTGGAGATTAAGGGATACCGGAATGCGGCTGTCAGCCCGGAGGTGAAAAAGCTGAAGCTGTCCTCCCTGAAGGTGGGGTATGACGATCTGCTGTTTGTTGCGGTATCCTTTCTGTGGATGGCACTGACGATGCTCGCAGCCTCGATGATAGGATAAAGCGTCTTCACGCTGTCCGGCAGGAAAAGTCGTCTGACAAGTAAATGCATTGGAGCAGGAGGAACAAAGATTGTATTTTGATTTTCACACCCATGGGAAACTGGCAAAGAAGCTTCCATTTTCTACGGACTATACGGACTGGCTGTTTGATCAGGCGAAGAGAAGCGGACTGGATGCCCTTTGCCTGACGGAGCATTTCAATACCCTTCAGTTTGACGAGATCTACGGCTATCTGGACCGGATCAGTGAGAGAGAGGGGGACAGTCTGGTGCTGGAAAACGGACTGCGGATTTTCCCGGGAATGGAGACGGATATTGTCGAGGGCGGGCATATCCTGTCCATCGGAAAGATGGAGGAGATTCTGGAGCTGAACCGACGGCTGGAGCCCAACAAGGAGAAGGGACATTTTCTTCCATTTCATGATCTGATGAAACTTTTTTCGGAATACCACGTGATCGTGGGCGGAGCGCATCCGTTTCGGGAAGGAGGCCATATCCCGGAGATTCCTGCAGAGGAGCTGAAGGCGCTGGATTTTCTTGATCTGAACGGAAAGGATGTGGCGCTGAACCGGCAGGAGACAGAACGGAAGACGTATGCGCTGGCGGAACGGCTGCAGATTCCGGTGGTGAGCGGTAGCGACACCCATCAGGCGCTTCAGTACGGGTGTATCCGTACCTGGATGGACGGGGAACCCACGGAGATTTCCGGGCTGTGGCGGGAAATGAGGAAAAACCGGCATCGGATCGAGATTGCCGACCATGCGGCGGAGCAGGTACAGAATGCCGCACTGCTGAAACGGACGTTGAAGGAAGTGCATGCACTGGGTGGAAATTACGTCTCTGTGCTGCTGAACCATCGCTGGGAGGAGTATGTATGACGGTTGATCTTTTAAACCATGAGGAGGAGCTGACCCGGGCGGATCGGAAGATTCTGGAATTTATCGGGAGCAATACCGAAGAATTCCTTTTTATGGGAATCGGACAGCTGGCCCGACGGCTGGAAGTCTCTGAGGCGACAATTTCCAGGTTTGCCCGCCATGCGGGATATCAGGATTTCAAACAGCTGAAGCAGAGCGTGATGCAGCAGAGCAGGGAAAAGGGACCTGCCAGGAAGATTGCGCGGACCCTGCAGAAAGAGGAAGACTTTCAGGTAAAAAAATGGCTGGAGTATCAGAAGGAATGCCTGGAGAAAACCATTGAAGAAAACGATCCGGTGATCTTCGAGAGCGCAGCCCGGGAAATTGCTTCCGCAGACAGAGTGTTTATTTTTTCCAAAAACGCATCCGACGCCATGGGAGAGCTTCTGTTTTACCGGCTGAGGAGAATCGGAATCCGTGTGGAAAAAATTCCTTCCGGCGGTTCCGGAATGCTTGAGGGTCTGGCGCAGGCAGGAGAAGGGGATCTGGTCATTTTCTTTGCGTTCTCCAAACTTTCGTCTCAGGGGCGGGTGATTCTGGACTGCCGGAAAGAGGCGGGATACCGGACGCTGGCGTTTACGGGCCGGACGTATCTGATGAAGGAAGAGTGCGCGGATGTGAATCTGTACGCCTGCAGAGGAGAGGAAAAAGAATATCATTCTATGACAGCCGCTGCCGCGGTGGTGGACGCACTGGTGCTTCTGGTGTCAAAGCTTACAGAGGAGAAAACTGCGAAGAGTCTGTCCCGCCTGCATGCGCTGAAAAAGAAATACGGCGGAGCATCGGGCGTATGAACGGTAAAACGAATCAGGAAAGGCAGAAAACAATGTATCGGTATGATTTACACGTACACACCAGCGAGGTGAGTCCCTGCGGACATCTTGACGTCCGGGAAATGGTAAAGAGATATGAAGAAAAGGGGTACAGCGGTATCTGGCTGACCAATCATTTTCACCGGGAATTTGAGGAGATGACGGAAGGAATGAGCTGGAGAGAAAAAGCGGATTTTTTCCTGGGTCCGTACCGGGAGGGAAAAAGGCTGGCCGGAGGAAGGATGACGGTGGGACTTGGGATGGAGATCCGGTTCCTGCAGGATCCCAATGACTATCTGCTGTATGGACTGACGGAGGAAATGCTGTACCGGGAAGGAAGCCGCTGGCTTCAGATGGATCTGAAGAGCTTTTTTGCAGCCTATGGAGACAGACTTCTGGTGATTCAGGCTCATCCGAACCGTGAGGGAAGTTCTTCGCCGGCGGATCTCTCTTTTCTTCACGGGATGGAAGCGGTAAATACCAGCCCCCGTCATGACAATGGAAACGAAAAGACGCAGCGGATTCTTGCCACCCATCCGTGGATGCTTCCCACAGGCGGAAGCGACAGCCACAGGGAGGAAGACGTGGGAAGAGGCGGCATTGAGACAGAAAAAAAGATCTGCCGTGAAGAAGACCTTACGGATCTTCTCCACAGCAGACAATATCAGATCATCGATCACGGGAATTACCGGTAGCGGCGGCGTTTTCTGCGCCGCGTATCTCCGCCCAGGGCAATCCAGGAAAAAATACGTACCAGCATAATGCCGATCAGCGCGCCGATGCTGTCGATTCCCACATCGCGGATCGACGGGCCGCGGTTTGCCACCATCGTCTGATGGTATTCGTCCGTGGCGGCGAAGATGACACAGATCAGTCCCGCCAGCAAAAGCAGGGGAAACCCTCTCAGTCCGTAAACGTACAGCGGCAGGGCGATGGTGATTGCGAGAATGCAGTATTCCGTCATGTGTGCCAGTTTGCGCACATAAAATCCGTATTTTTCCACGCGTACCTGGATATCTTCATCGTTCCAGCCTTTTTCCAGCACATGGTCGGCGACGATCAGTACGGATTCGGTTACTTTGTTACTGAGGGAAGAAGATTCCGCCCCCGTCTGGGAAGAAAAGGAGAAAATCAGATACATCATCAGCAGCGCGGGGACAAAGGATAACGGTTTCATCAAAGTGGCGATTATTCTCATAAAAAACTCCCTTCTGAGTCGCTTTATTACATGAATACAGGATTTTTTTACTATAACACGCCTGCCGGGATTTGTAAAGAAGTGCGAAATGACGGCGGTCAGTCTGTGTAACCGTTTCATCAGGTCTGCGCAGGAAATCAATAAACATTAGAAAGTAATAAGGCCCATCGCTCCGCGATGGGCCGGATGTCGAACCGTTCAGGTGGCTGAATGGTTCTCAGTCTGTCAGATCTGAATTTTTTTCGCCCTGTTCACGCATCCCCCGGAGCAGTTTTTTAAAATTCAGGAAGAACAGGGTGACGGTTGTAAGAACCGCGATCACGTCGGCGATGGGTTCGGCCAGAAAAACGGCCATCACATCGTCTTTGAGGAACACCGGAAGAATGTAGATCAGCGGGATCAGCACAATGATCTTGCGGAACATCGCGAGAAATGCCGAAATCTTGGAATTCCCGAATGCGATGAAAGTCTGCTGGCAGGCAATCTGCGCTCCAAAGACGAGAACACCAGCCATATAGATCCGCAGAGCCCAGCAGGCAAGGTCTGTCAGTTCCGGATCGTTGGTAAAAATGGCGACGAAGATCTGAGGAAACAGCTCCGTCAGAGTCCACAAAAGTGCCGAGTAAGTCAGACAGCTGATCAGGACAAGGCGGAACGCCTGTTTGACACGGTCGGCATTGTTGGCTCCGTAATTGTAGCTGATAATCGGCTGTCCGCCCTGGGTGAGCCCCTGCAGCGGAAGAAGAGCAAACTGCATGACGCTGGAAAGGATCGTCATGGCGCCTACTGCAAGATCTCCGCCGTATTTCAGCAGAGAGGAGTTAAAGCAGAGCGTCAGGACGCTTTCCGTCGCCTGCATGATGAACGGCGCGACGCCCAGAGCGATACAGGGCAGCAGGACGGAAGGCTGAATGCGGAAATTTTTTTTCTTCAGCTTCAGGATCGTGGAGCTGCCTGAAAGAAAACGAATCGCCCATACGGCGCTGATGGCCTGGGAGATAATCGTCGCAAGAGCGGCGCCCCTGACTCCCATATGGAAGCCGAAAATGAAAATCGGATCCAGAACGATATTGGTCACGGCGCCGATGACAACCGTGAGCATGCTGATTTTTGAAAATCCCTGTGCCGAGATAAAGTTATTCAGGCCGAGGGTCATCTGGACGAAGATCGTTCCAAGCGCATAGATGTTCATGTACTCCAGCGCATAATCGATCGTATTGCTGCTGGCGCCAAACATCATCAGAAGAGGTTCCTGGAACACAAGAACCAGAACGGTCAGCACGACAGACGTCAGAAACAGAGCGCTGAAGCAGTTGCCGAGAATCCGCTCCGCGCCCTCCTGATCTTTTTTCCCCATCAGGATACTTGCCCGGGGCGCGCCGCCCATTCCCATCAGCGCGGCAAACGCGGAAATAATCATAATCAGCGGAAACGTGACGCCCACGCCGGTCAGAGCGGTTGCGCCCACATCCTTGATGTGACCGATATACATACGGTCAACCATATTATAAAGTACATTTACGATTTGTGAGGTGATCGCCGGGACAGCCAGACGGAACAGCAGACGGCCGACCGGTTCCCGCCCCAGATCCACTTCTTTGGATAATTTTGAAGCCATTTGTCAGTCTCCTTTCGTTTTTTCCTGCAACAGTGCCAGAATCCGGTTCATCGTTTGCTCCATCTGCAGAAGATCCTCCTGGGGAATCTCTTCCAGTATCTCGGCATTCAGCATCTCATAGGCGCTGAGCAGTTTTTCAGTCACCGGACCCGCCTTTTCTGTCAGATACAGATGCTGGATTCTGCGGTCGCGGCCATCCGACCGGGCGGTCAGATATCCCTGCTGGGTAAGTGATCTGACGCTTCGGCAGATCAGCGCCTTTGAGACGTTCAGGCAGGTACACAGCTGGCTTGCGGTATTGATGGAAGGATTGTTGTGGAGAAAAAGCATCAGATTAAGTTCATTGGGAGAGAAAGTCTCTTCCTGAAAGCGCCGGGTAAATTCATTGATGTAGAGCCTGCGGATCTGAGCATAGAACTGAAGCATTGCTTCCACTGTGTTTTTCAAAGAAATCCCCTCCTTTTTCCGGAATCGTCGTAACCGTTCAGATGAATCAACGGTTACAAGCGTTCTTACAGCCGTCCCGGGAGCGGAACGGCTGTATCGTTTACTTGTAAATTGATTACAGTATAGGTAAAAACCCGTGGTTTGTCAATAGGGCACGTCCGGCATTTCGCAGAAAACGGCAACCGTACGGAAGCTGTAACCGTTCAGCGGGCTGAACGGTTACCCGAAGCATATTTCAGGCACACTCAGGTGTTGTGTCCCGGGGAAATGTGTGGTATATATAAGAGGAAAGAAAACACGGAAGCATATATTCCGCGTGACAGAAGAGAAAAAGGACAGGTAAAAAGAAAGTATGTATGGTATGTTAAGTGAGGTTCTGACAACAAATCAAATTGGAATGCTGGGGATTATCGTAACATTTCTGGTAACATTTCTGGCGCTGCGTTTTCCTCTGCCGTTTCTGCCGCAGGATCATGGCAGGGAGTTTGCGGTAAACGGAGCGTTGTCCAGGGGAAAGACAAGAGGCGTAGGACTCCTGTTTGTCATCTGCTTCCTGATCGGCGTTGTGATTTTTGTTCCGATCGACACGGAGATGATTATTTATGGAATCCTTCTTGTGTGTATGATGCTCAGCGGATATCTGGACGATGCGTCCGACAAGCCCTGGAGTGAGTATAAGAAGGGGCTGATCGACCTGGTAATCTCGGTTGTGACCGTGGTTACGTTCCTGAACTATAACTCTCCGGTGATCTTTTTCGGGTCTGTCCAGGTAGAAATTCCCGGGATTGTGTATGGCATTCTTGGGATTATCCTGATCTGGGTTTCGGTGAATGTCACCAACTGTTCCGATGGGGTGGACGGACTCTGCGCGAGTCTGTGCATCGTTGTGCTGATCGCGTTTAATGTGATCTTCCCGGAAATCCTCGGGAAATACGCAGTGGCGGATTTCCTGTTCGCGGCGGTACTGCTGGCCTATCTGTATTTCAATTCTTCACCGAGCAGCATGCTGATGGGAGACGCCGGATCCCGCGCACTGGGATTTTACATAGCGATCATTGCAATGAAGTCGCAGCATCCGTTCCTGTATCTGCTGATCGCGGCGGTGCTGATTGTGGACGGAGGACTGGGGCTGATCAAAGTGTTCCTGCTGAGATTTCTGAAGATCGGTATTCTGAAAAAAACGCGGACTCCGATTCATGATCATATGCGGAAAAACAAAGGATGGTCGGACGCCCAGGTTGTGATGCGTTTTGTGATTCTGCAGGTGCTTGCGGCGGCGGTCGCTTATCTGATCGTTCAGCTATAAACCGGCGGCTCCGAAATACAATCCAATATAAGACAATCCAATATAAGACGGATCAGAAAACCGAAACTGTGCCTTGTGCAGTTTCGGTTTTTTCAATGAGGAAACACAGCTTCCTGTATATAAAAAATATCTGAACGGTGGGTTTCGGGAAAAAAAGCTGAAAAAGGGAAATACTGAAAATGCACCGGGTATGGGGGAAAATGAAAGGAGGGACAATGCTGCAGGGAATTCTGTATCAGATTGTAGAACTGGCAATTCTGATTTTTGAGTATATCGGCGTGGGTGTGATTCTCGCGGCCGGGATCAGAGGGGCGATCAGTTATCTTTGCCGTTCCCCCAGTACACGTCTGGATCTGGCAAAGGGACTGGCCATGGGCCTTGAATTCAAGCTGGGCAGTGAGATCCTGCGAACTGTTGTGGTCAGGGAAATGCAGGAACTGATTTTTGTGGCGGGCATTATTGCTTTGCGGGCGGTTCTCACCATTCTCATTCACTGGGAGATCCGAACGTAACGGATCTGCAGAGGCGATCGGTATCCTGTCCGCCGCGAAGTGCTTTTCAGTGGACGGATGCGGAAACCGTTCCGCCGGCCGGACGGTTGCGCGGGAAGCAGGAATGGCAAAATCCGGTATTGACAAAAGAATAGAAAGTGTATATACTTTGAGTGTCAAAACAACTGAAAGAGTAAACATGAGAAAAAGGCGCATTTGAAAATTATCTGAAACAATAAAGTTTCCGCTGCGGCAGGAAAAAAAAGGGACCGCTGCGAATTTCCAAATGCGCTTTACAGCGAGGCAGGAAATAGAAATGATAGGTAGGATTTGCGGAACCGGTTCTTATGTACCGGAGAAAACAGTGAGCAATGATGATCTGGCCAGGATCGTCGATACCAGCGACGAATGGATCAGAGAAAGAACCGGAGTGGCGAGAAGACATGTCGCCGAACAGGATACCGTGGTATCCATGGGGGCGGAAGCCGCCCGGCTTGCACTTGAAAATGCAGGCATTTCTCCGGAGGAAGTCGACATGATTCTGATGGCGACTTCCAGTTCCAATGTGATTTTTCCGTCGGCGGCCTGCTCGGTCCAGAAAGAGATCGGCGCGGTGCATGCGGGAGGATTTGACGTGTCTGCGGCCTGTACCGGTTTCCTGTCCGTCTATCAGATCGGTCAGGCGTACATTCAGGCGGGAATGGCCCGGACGGTTCTTCTGATCGGCGCCGAGTGTCTGAGCAGACTGGTAAACTGGGAGGACAGAAGCACCTGTATTCTGTTCGGAGACGGCGCGGGAGCGGCAGTCCTGCGGGCAGACGAGGAGGCTTCCTGCCTGCAGACAGTGTTTCATTCTGACGGAACAAAAGGCTGGACACTGACCTGCGACAGCCGTCATAAAGAGGGCGTGAAGGATCTTTCAAAGGATCCGTCCACCTATATCCGGATGGATGGAAGAGAGGTCTTTAAATTTGCTCTCACAAGGGTTCCGGAGGCAGTGAGGGAAGTTCTGGAGAAAGCGGAACTTTCCACAGACGATATCTCCTGGTTCCTGCTGCACCAGGCCAATATCCGTATTATTGAGGGCGTTGCGAAACGTCTGCGTCTTGGGATGGAGCGTTTTCCTTCTGATATGGAAGAGTATGGAAACACATCGGCGGCCAGCATTCCGATTCTCCTCGATGAGATGAACCGGAGCGGAAAGCTTGAGAGAGGACAGAAGATTGTCATGTCCGGATTCGGCGCAGGACTGACATGGGGAGCCTGTGTCTTTGAGTGGTAATTTCCGGCGTCTGTCCGGCCAACCGCCGGAACAGTCCGCAGCCGCCGGGGCTGCGACGGATTACACATAAATAAAACGAAAAATCAATGAAAAGGAGAAAAAGCGAATGTTAGAAAAGGTAAAGGAAACGGTAGCAG